>Ga0257113_1000008_pt1 | contig 51824 bp, 50 predicted proteins | sample LP_taG_4_FD_191568 | JGI IMG/M metagenome (GOLD analysis project Ga0257113, IMG submission 191568) | Marine microbial communities from Northeast Subartic Pacific Ocean, Canada - LP_J_2015_P26_2000m | ecosystem: Environmental > Aquatic > Marine > Oceanic | place: Canada: Northeast Subartic... | reverse complement strand
GAGCAAGCCTATAATCTCTGGCCACGGCATGTCTGTTGACCCAATCAGGTTCGAACTAAGTGCATAACTATCTGAAAAAACTTGATGAAAGAATCGAATTATCATAGCAAATCCAGCTGCTTTTGGAGCAACAGAGAGATAAGCAGTGATAGTCGTGGGCGAGCCTTCATACACATCGGGTGTCCAAAAATGAAAAGGCACCGCTGAGATCTTGTATCCGAACCCAGCAAAAATCATCAGCATGCCCATTACTAGTGCAGGGTTAGCAGTGCTATCAAGGGCTACAATAGATTCTTGAATATCAAAATAGTTTGTACTTCCTGTAAGACCGTAAACTATGCTTAATCCAAATAACATTATGCCTGAACTAAAAGCGCCATAAATAACATACTTTAGACCCGCCTCATTAGAGCGCGTATCAAGCTTCAAATACCCTGCAAGTATGAAAGACATGATAGACACGATCTCAATCGAAAGGTAGAGCATTATAATATCAATAGAAGAAGCCATTAAAAACAGACCTAGAACCATTATACCCATTATGGTAAAGTATTCTCCCTTTCGATAGCTTTTTAGCTCATCATTGTTCCAACTGGCTATGATAACCAAAAGAGTTGAGAGTATGATAACTAATTTGATAAACGAACTAAATGGGTCTATTACAATCATATCCATGAATAAGGTGGTTGGTGCGACATGCCTCAAATTTATAGTAGCCAAGGCCACAACTATTAGACCAATACCCAATACCCAGCCAATAAAATCTGTTTTTGATTTTTTTAGAAATAAATCTGTTATTAATGCAGCAATAACTGTAATAACCAAAATAATTTCTGGAATAAAAAAATTTAAACTCTGGAGATTGGTCATCTACTGTTTCCTACATAGAAGCAAAATTTGCAACAAAAGCAATCTTCTCGATTATCTGGTCCATTGTTGCTCTGATTAGATCAAGATAAGGTCTAGGATATATTCCGAAAAATAAAGTAATAATTGCTAGTGGGATAACTGTGAATAGCTCAAGGCTATTAATCTCGACCATATCTTTATATTCTTTATTAAGCTTACCAAAAAATATTCGCTGAAATGCCCAAAGGAAATATGCCGCGTTTAAAAGTATGCCTATCGTACTTAGAATTACAATTGTTTTAAATACCGGGAAGGCACCAATAAAGCACATCGCTTCGCTAACAAAACCTGAAAAACCAGGTAATCCTAATCCAGCAAAAAAAGCGAGGGCCGTGATACCAGTATATACCGGCATCTGGCTTGCCAATCCACCAAAACCGTTTATGTCTCGGTGGTGCGCTCTTTCATATACAACCCCAACAAGGATAAACAACATTGCAGATATAGTCCCATGATTAAACATCTGAAACACCGCACCACTTAAGCCAGCCTGGGCGGCTTTTAGGTCACCACCATTCATTGCTCCAGCAGCAACCACAGCAGCCATACCTAAAAGAGAATATCCCATGTGATTAATACTTGAGTATGCAACTAGCTTTTTTAAATCAGTCTGCGCAAGAGCACAAAGTCCTCCCCAGATAACATTAACCAGACCTAGGAATGCCAGACCGCCTGCAAACCACCACACCGTGTCAGGCAATATTCCATAATTAATCCTAATAATTCCATATACCCCAAGTTTCAACAATATCCCTGCCAGTATTACTGAAATAGCAGTGGGCGCTTCAACATGAGCAAGCGGGAGCCAGGTATGAAAAGGAAATATAGGCACTTTAATCGCGAAACCAATAAAAAGCAATACCCAGATAACTTTTGCTGCACTCATACCCCACCATAATTCACCAGCTAACGCTTCCGAGGACCTTTCCATTATTAAAAGAATATCAAACGTTTTTCCGCAACTAAAATAAAGACCAAGTATTCCCACCAATATGAGAATAGAACCAAAAAGCGTGTAAAGGAAAAATTTAATTGCAGCATACTCTCTCTGAGGACCTCCCCACATACCAATTAAGAAGTACATCGGTAGCAGCATAACCTCCCAGAAGACGAAGAAAAGAAAAAAATCTAAAGACAAAAAGACACCAATCACACCAGCATCTAATAATAGATATAGAGCAAAATATCCTTTAACAGCCTTGTTGATATTCCAACTGACAAAAACACATATAAAAAATAGCATAGCGGTTAAGATCACCATAGGCAGGCTTAGTCCATCCACACCTAGTATATAAGAAATATTTAGCGAAGGAATCCATTCGTACCTTTCCATAAACTGCATCGCCCCATTTCCTGGTTCAAATTTTCTCCACAAGAGAATAGCAATAATAAATTGTACTCCCGTAAAACCTGCTGATGTATACCTGATTATGTCTTCCTTATCTCTTGGTATAAATGCGACTACAATTGCACCAAAAATAGGCAGCCATATTAGTAAACTAAGAATATTGTCCATATCTATATCTCTTATACTCTATTAGTTAAAATGCCTGAATAATAATAATGACTAAAATACCTGCGACCACATAAAGTAAATAATTTTGCAATCGCCCGGTCTGTATTTTTCTTAAATTCTTTCCACCTGCATCAGTTATCCTGCCTAGACCGTCTACCAAACCTTGATCAATCCCATCATAATCAAATTTTCCAGATAGCTTGCTAAGTAGGTTGGTGGCCCGACCAAATCCATTAATAAAATATTTGTCATAAAACTCCCAATCAAGCCATGAGATTGTGTCTGAGAGCTTTAGAAGTGGTTGATATAGAAACCTGTTATAGTTCTCATCAAAATAAAATTTGTTTAGGCTCCAATCATATAAAAACCCAAATCTTTCAGAAATCTTTTTAGGAGATACTATATTTTTATAATACATAAGAACCGCTAACAATATACCAATTGTGGCCGCCACTATAGACAAGCCCATAGCCAGATAGTGAGCATGGTGAGCATAACCGGAAATCTCACCTGCAGTCATACCGCCAGGCACAACTGAATCCTTAGCTTCCACCAATTGTGTAAACCAACTTTCTTTAGTAGATATTGGATTAAATTTTGGAAGAGTATAAAAGATAAAGAAACTAAGTGTAGCTAAAAGTACAATCGGACCGGTCATTTCTTTTGGAGATTCGTGAATGTCTTTAAATATATTCTGCATCTTTGGCTTGCCGTGGAATGTCATAAAAATCAAACGGAACATATAAAAAGCTGTTATCGCAGCAGCACAAAATCCAAAAAGTGGAAGTAGAAAATGTTCCGGATGATGCTGAGCAAAACCGAGCGTACCGGCTAATATGGCATCCTTAGACAAAAACCCAGAAAAAAGAGGCACCCCCGCAATCGCAAGGGTACTTATTAACATAGACCAATAGGTGACCGGCATTTTTTCTTTGAAGCCTCCCATATTCCTCATATCCTGAGGATCTGTCTTTTCATCATGAATCTTATGAAGAGCATGATGCATAGAGTGAATCACTGAGCCACTGCAGTAAAACAAATTTGCCTTAAACATAGCATGAGTAAGCAGGTGAAAAAATGCAGCCGTGTATACACCAGTACCCACAGCAAGTATCATGTATCCAAGCTGACTTACGGTTGAGTATGCGAGAACCTTTTTTATGTCGTTTTGTGTAATTGCTATAAGAGAAGCTAGTATCGCAGTAATACCGCCAATATATGCAATTACGAGCAACGCATCTGGTGTGAAGATCGGAAAAAGTCTTACAGACATATACACACCGGCCGCGACCATTGTAGCAGCGTGCATTAAGGCAGAAACAGGGGTAGGGCCCTCCATAGCATCAGGCAACCATATGTGAAGCGGGAACTGCGATGACTTTCCCGCTGCACCCAAAAATATTCCTAAACCAGCGAGAGTGAGAGTCAGCCCGGTAATTGTATTGCCCGTTGCAATAGAATCAAATATAGGGCCAAATGCAAAGGATCCTACAGCACTGTACAATAGCATTATACCAATAAAGAATCCTATGTCCCCGACCCTGTTTGTCAGGAATGCTTTTATACTAGCATCTGCTGCGCTGTCTTTCTCAAACCAGTGTCCAATAAGTAAATATGAACTGACGCCAACAAGCTCCCACGATATGTACATAGAAATTAGATTATCAGCTAAGACAATCCCATTCATTGAAAAAGTAAATAGACCTAAGTATGCATAGTATCTGTTGTACCGGATATCACCTTCCATATACTTCAGAGAGAATATATGCGTACAGCTTGAGATCAATGCCACAATAAGCAGCATTATGATCGTCAAATTATCAATGAGAATTCCTTGGTCTATCTTAAATGCATCTAGATCGATCCATGAGAAACTTGCTCCGTGACTAAAATTAGGATCATACTCAAGAAGCATTTGAAAGAAAAGGTATAGTGCAAAGAAAAATGTAGTGACAATTGAGCCAACAGCTACCCAGTCACCTTGCCTAGGTAATTTTTTACCAAAAAATATTAAAATAACAAACGAGATAAGCGGCAAAAACAGAATCAGTAGTGGCAAAGTTATCATGGTATTATCCATCACTGTCTTAGCCTCGCTGCCTCGTCTACGTTAATTGAGTTCATATTATTATACATATTAATTATTATAGCGAGAGCAACTGCAGCCTCTGCTGCGGCCAAAACAATAACCAATAATCCAAAGATGTGACCATCTAGGTTCATACCGTTAAACTTGGAAAATGCTACAAAATTAATATTTGCAGCGTTTAAAATCAGTTCGATCCCCATTAAAACTGCAATAGCATTACGCCTTGTCATCACCCCAAAAACTCCAAGACAAAAAAGCATGGCAGAGATAAAAAGATAAGACTCTAGATTGTGCACTACGTATCTTCTCTTGAAAGGACGGCCGCGCCGATAAGCGCGCCGAGCAATAAAACGGATATAACCTCAAAAGGAAGTAGATAATCTGTCAGGAGAAGTGTTCCTATCTCTCTGACTGTTCCGCTAGGTTCTACCGCGTCACTTATAACCCACGGAGCTTTAAAAAGAGCACTATACAAGAAAATAAACAGCCAGAGCGAAATTGCTCCGCCAACACCCTGCTGCATACTTTTATGAGATATGCGAACCGATTTAATCTTATTTGTCAACATGATCCCAAAAATAACTAAAACAAGAATCCCGCCAACGTAGACCAGAATCTGAACCCCTGCAATAAAATCAGCCCATAAAAACACATAGAGGCCAGCGACTCCAAAAAGTGTAAACAAAAGAGCAACCGCGGAATAAATAAGCTGGTTGTTTAAAACAACAAAGGCAGCAGAAATAATAGTTATCGCGGCAATAAACCAGAAAATAAATTCCGCCATTTAACTAGGTCCCTGCCTCATGCTCAGCATTCATTTTTTCTAGACCTTCTTTAGTACCCTGTTTTGCAAACCTGTAGATAAGGTCATTACGATCAGGCTCAGAAAACTCATAGTCAATAGGATGTTTCTTGGCATTAGGACCACCAGTCATATATATGCACTCTTCTGGGCAAGGATATGTACACAAATTGCAGTAGCAACATTCAGACATATCAATGTCAAACCTTGTGACAACCAATGCCTTCCTCGTACCATTTGAGGTTATACCTTTATGCCGAATTGCCTTTATGTCTTCGCCTCTTGTTGGAGCTTTTTCCGTTACTATCTTGATACAATCGACAGGGCAGGCTCTCTCACATTTTAGGCAGCCTATACAGTCATCCATGTCAACATGAAGCCTGGAACGAATAACATTATAGTTACTGTGATCAAAACCTATATTTCTTTCTGGCCTTGGCCATTTCTCCTCAGGGTATTGAAGGGTAACATTATCATTTCTTGCTCTAAATAGATGTACAAGCGTGATGCCCATGCCGCCAAGTATAGAGCTTATGCTCTCATATATATCCAAAAAATATCTTTTCATATCTTTTACTACCTGTTTAGTTAAATATTACAGTCCATATTGCCACGCCAAAGATATTAACCAATGCTATTGGCAAAAATACCTTCCAACAAACATTCATTAACTGGTCAACTCTGAGTCGGGGCAAGGTCCAACGAAGCCATATCATGATAAAAATCAAGAAAAACGTTTTACTTATCATCCAGAATACTCCCCAAGCCGGTGAGTCTAAGATTCCCAAAATTGGACTATGCCAGCCACCAAGAAACCCCGCGGCAGCGACTGCGCTTACGACAAACATATTTGCGTACTCGCTTAGAAAGAAAAAAGCATAGCGCATGCCAGAATATTCTGTTGCGAAACCTGCAACCAGTTCTGACTCCGATTCTGGCAGATCAAACGGAGTCCTATTGGTCTCAGCCATTGCACTGATAAAATAAACGACAAATGCAATTGGAACAAAAGGGTTATCAAAAAGAATCCAGTTAAAAACACCACCAGCCTGATACTGAATAATATCCTGCATGTTTAATGTCCCAGCAAGCATAATCACTACAATCAGAGAAAGACCTGCTGGTATCTCATAGCTAACAATCTGCGCTGCAGATCTCATACCGCCATAAAGGGACCACTTATTATTTGATGACCACCCAGCTAGGATTATAGAAAGCACAGCAATCGACCCAACACCAAGTATATAAAAAATACCAATATTTAAATCAGCTATGATTATTGATTCACCAAAAGGTAGCGCAATAAAACTGATAAATGCTCCGATAAAAATCATAAAAGGCGCAAGAACAAAGAGAGGCTTATCAGCGCTGGAAGGAATAATATCTTCTTTTAATAATAGTTTAAGTGCGTCAGCTATTGGCTGCAGAAGACCCCACTTTCCGGCGTGCAAACCCACTCCCTGCCCCATCGGACCTACTTTATCTTGTATGAATGAAGAAACTTTAAGCTCTGTATATATTACTATTAGAGCATAGACGGTGATAAAACCAAAAAGTAACAGACAAGGAAGTAACATAGCCATAACTAAGAGAGGGCCAGTTCCAATGAAATCTGCCAATAGTTCACTAAAAAAATCAAAGATAATATCAACAGTCATCGATCAATCTCACCTAGAACAATATCTAAGCTCCCAAGGATACCAAGAACGTCAGACATTAGCCATCCCGATCCTATCTCATTGAGAACTGAAAGAGCCGTAAAAGCAGGAGAACGCATTTTTACTCTGTAAGGGATATCGCTGCCATCGCTCTCAATATAGTAACCAAGGTCACCCCTTGGAGATTCTGTTCTTCTATAGATTGAACCTTTAGGGGGTCTTATTTTTTTCGGCATTGACTGATGAACATCTCCAGTCTTCGGCAATTGATCCAAAGCCTGACGAACTATTTTTATACTTTCTCTTATCTCACACACCCGTACATAAAACCGATCCCAGCAATCACCTACTGTGCCTTTTCTACCATCCCCTATAGGCACCTCAAAATCAAAACGATCATAAACAGAATAAGGGTCGTCATTCCTCAGGTCCCAATTTATTCCTGAGGCTCTGAGGTTTGGTCCAGTTACACCATAGTTTATGGCAACCTCTGCTGGCATTATACCAATATCAGCTGTGCGTTCAACAAAAATTTTATTATGACCCAACAAGTTTTCAAATTCATCTACCTTAGGTTCAAAATAATCAAGAAAATGTAGTGTTGCCTCGACAAAACCTGTTGGCAGATCGTGGCTTAGACCACCAACCCACATGTAATTATATAGTAATCGTGCCCCACATGTCATCTCAAATATATCTAAGATTCGTTCTCTATCTCTAAGCATATGTAGAAATGGTGTAAAGGCTCCTAAGTCTAATCCAAAAGCACCAATACCAAGCAAGTGACTTGCTATACGCTGTAACTCAGCCATAATAACTCTGATATATTCCACCCTGTCATTCACCTTAATATCCATCAGCTCTTCCATTGCAACGACATAACCAAAGTTCATTGTCATTGACGCTAGATAGTCACATCGATCTGTAAATGGAATGACTTGTTCGTAGGTAACATTTTCGCAGTGTTTTTCAAAACATCGATGTAGATAACCTATGTAAGGAGTTATCTCAGATATAACCTCGCCATCTGTCTTTACCTGAAGGCGTAGCACACCATGCGTTGCTGGATGCTGCGGTCCAATATTCAGGACCATCTCTTGGGCGTGTACTACTCCCATCCCTCTTTTACCTTTGGCACTACGATACCATGATAAGTCTCTTGCTCTTCATAATCTTTTCTTAGAGGCCAGCCCTCCCAATCATCAGGAAGTAGAATGCGCCTTAGGTCTCTGTGCCCAATAAAATTTATTCCAAACATATCATAGGTTTCTCTCTCAAACCAGTCAGCGACTCTCCATACTTCCTCAACAGATGGTATGTCAGGCTTTTCAACAGATACTTTTATTCTTATTTCAATCTTATGAAGATGTTTCATAGAGTGCAGATTATAACGTGACTCTAATATTCCTTCTCCTAGGTCCAGGCCAGTGTTACACTGCAGGGAATCAAAATATAGTGACTCATTTGACTTAAGCCATTTTGCAATCTCAAGCCAATTTTCAGGTTTTAACTGTATCCAGTCTTTGTTCTGTTCTTTATCAATAGATTCTGGAAATTTTTCAGCTATCTTTTTGCAAACATTTTGACTGAAGTTTAATTTTTCTTCGACTTTGGCTTCACTGATTTCAGACTCTTCTGACGAAGCCTCCTCGGTTTTCCGTGTCCGCTTCGCCTTCGCAAGAGCAGCCTTCGCCTTAGACCTTGTGATACGATCTTCAATATTATTGATCGCATCCATGTCACCCTGAAGAGCTTTCTCAACCGCTTCAGAGATCATTTTTTCTTTATCTTCGCTCAACCTGTTTTCCTAGTCAGAGGTCTTTCTTCTAAGATCTGCTCTTGCAGCCTTAGCAAACCCTCTATCAGGGCTTCAGGTCTTGGCGGGCAACCCGGAACATAAACATCAACAGGGATCACAATGTCTACACCTTTTAAAACATGGTATCCATGCTGCCAATAAGGCCCACCGCTTGTGGCGCATGACCCCATGGCTACTACATATTTTGGATTTGCCATTTGCTCATATAATTTTTTTACTCGGAGTGCCATTTTCATTGTTACAGTCCCTGCAACGATCATAACATCAGCCTGTCTTGGCGATGAGCGCGGGATAATACCGATCCTCATGAGGTCATGTCTGCTTGCGGCAGCCGCCATCATTTCAATGGCACAGCATGCGAGACCAAACTGAAAGAACCATGGTGAAGTAGACCTAGACCAGCTGAGCAGTTTATCTAATTTTTCAACTATAATATTATCATCAAACTTGTTTTCTAATATCCCCATTTAGTCCTCCGTAGAAGTTCCTATATTTTTATAACGACCCTCTGCGTATTTAACCTTGCGCTTCACCCAGTCTAAATCTGATTTAACCCACACATATGCTAGTCCTGCAATTAGAATTAGCAGAAATATCCCCATTTCAATTAGTGCAAGCAGACCCATTTCTTTAAAAACTACTGCCCAGGGAAATAAGAAAACGACCTCAACATCAAAAATTAAAAATATTAATGCAATAACATAAAATCTGATATTGAACTGCAACCATGCTGAGCCCTCAGCCTCCTCGCCGCATTCATATGTGTCTAGCTTGTCATTTGTCTTTTTTGAGGGCGCAATTAGCCACTGGATTACAAGAGGTATTGCCACCATAATGGTGCCTAGAATTACTGCGAAAAAGACGGTTCCGAAATCTCTATACATTTATAAATAAATCTGTTTATATAAGCATTGAATTTAGAAGATTGTGTTTTCCTTAGTCAATCTAAACTTAGGAAATAAATACTGAATTATTATTAATCAGAAAGAGGTTAAATTTTTATATTATAGATTTAACTTTTTCAATAAAATGATTAATAATCTAATGGCATCAACAATCCCCTTGCTTCCCAAATGGTTTGTTAGATTTTTTTCAAGCCCTTATGTTGCTGGGGAGACCATAGAACAAGTATTAGGCCATGTAAAAAATATAAATGATGAAGGTTTTTCAGCTACCATTGATATCCTAGGTGAGCATGTATTAGACACTGATACTTCATATGAAATTACGGCTGACTATTGTGAGCTATATGATAAGATCAGCCAAATGTCTCTTGACTGTAACTTATCAATAAAGCCAACACATCTTGGACTTGATTTATCATTAGATACCGCCTTAAAAAACTTTGAGTCAATCACTTATAAAGCAAAAGAAAGTTCAAATTTCCTTCGACTTGATATGGAAAGTTCGTTGCATACGGATAATACTTATAAAATCTTTAGTTTCTGTAAAAATATATATCCCAATGTTGGAGTTGTTTTACAGGCTTATTTAAAAAGAAGTATTGCAGATATCGAGCGACTAGCAAAACCTGGATTTAATTTACGGATATGCAAGGGCATCTATAAAGAAAATTCAACTATCGCATATCATGATCCAGGTGACATAAGAAACAATTTTCTAAGATTAGTTGAGACCATGATAAGAAAAGAAGCATACGCTTGTTTCGCTACTCATGATCAATACTTGATTGATAGAATACTCGATATAATAATAAAGCGAAATATTAGTAATGATAAATTTGAGTTTCAGGTTCTTTATGGCGTACCTATGGGTGGAAGGCTAGAACAACTAATTAATAGTGGGTATAGAGTAAGAGTATATGTCCCGTTTGGATCAGAGTGGTATGAATACTCGTTAAGAAGACTTAAAGAAAACCCTGATATCGCAGGTTATGTGATAAAAAATATTTTTTCAAGGAACTCTTATTAGATAGTGCTTCCTCTTCTTCCCCAGCCCATTTTAGTTCTTAGGGTTTGAAAATAATCATTATCTGGAAAATCAATTAATCCTATTTCAAAATCTGAGTCTGTAATTAAAACAATGTCCTCAGAGCTCAGTAGTTCGTGCAATTGTCCATCTGTTATAAACATTATGTTTTGATTGTAAGGTGAAAATTTAATTTTTATAGTTGATTTCGCTGAGACTACTAATGGTCTAGAATTAAGTGTGTGCGCAGAGATTGGAGTAATTACAAAACTATCTACATCTGGAGCAATAATTGGTCCGCCTGAAGATAGTGAATAAGCAGTAGACCCCGTAGGCGTGGCAATAATAAGTCCATCTGCTTTATATTCTGCAACTCTATTGTCATCAACATAAACCTCTGCGATTAGCATACGATGTGACTCTCCATTACTTACTACAAAATCATTAAGACCATATTGTTTTAGGGTAGATCCATTTTTCAAAATAGATGCCTTTAACATAGATCTTTTTTCTATTGAAAATTTTCCCTCTGCGACTTGATCTAAACGCTGAAAAATATTTTCAAGGGTTACTTTTGCTAAAAATCCAAGATCGCCTAAATGAATACCAAGAATTGGTGTAGACCTATGTTCCACCGCTCTGGCACAACTAAGAAAAGTACCATCTCCACCAAGGACCAGCATAAAATCTAATTCAGCTATCTTATCTTTCGAATCAATCTTTGGCTGAGCATAAATACTTGCTCTAGCATCGGATAATATTTTTTCAGTAAAAAATAATCCTAGATTATTATTTTCAGACCATTCAATAATTTCTGGGAGTATACTCCAGAAAGTATCTTTTTCAATATTGCCCCATACACCAAAAGTTTTTGGTGGGTTCATTCTAGATCCTCAATACCTAAGTTACCATCAGAATCTTTTATAAGTTTTTTTACTCTGGCTTCGGCATTATCTAGTTTTTCTTTACCATCTTTAATAAGATTCATCCCTGTTTCAAAAAGCTCTAGACTTTTTTCTAAAGGGATATCTCCAGAATCCATTTTTTGAACAATTTTTTCTAGCTGGTCAAAAATTTTTTCGTATGAATCTGCTGATTCTTTTTTCTTCATCTACAAATCTAAAGAATTAAAATTTTATTTCTGATATTTTTTCAGCCTCTAGCGAACCGTCACCAGTTTTAAGATAAAAGTTATCGCCTTCTAAAACCATTTTAGATGAGCGAATTATTGTATTTGTTTCCTTGGTAAATGCAATAGAATAACCCCTTTCTAATACCTGATTTGGGCCTAGGCTATTTAAATGTTTCTCATAACCAATCAATTGGCTATTTCTGGTATCTAATTTTTCCATAATACCTTTTGTGATTGTTTCATAGGAATGTTTAAGCAATTTTTTATTAAATAAAATATTATTAAGCGGCTGTAAAATACCAAGTCTATCACTAATATTTTCTATTTTTAAGTTTTCAGATTTAATGATGCTGACTATTGAGCTAAATATATCTTTGTTAAAACTTTCAAGTCTCTGAAGTATTTCATCGCCGCTTAAAGATACTATTTCTGCTGCAACAGAAGGCGTTGCTGCTCGAACATCTGCAACAAAATCTGCTATTGTATAATCAGTCTCGTGTCCAACAGCGGATATAATAGGTATTTTACAATGAAATATTGTTCTTGCTAATATTTCTTCATTAAATGCCCATAAGTCCTCAATGGATCCACCACCCCTGCCTATAATAATAGTATCAATATATTTTTTCTTTGATAATTCTATTATCCCTGAAGATATATCTTCAGCGGCTCCTGATCCTTGGACCTTTGCAGATCGAATTATAATACTTAGATACGGTGACCTCCTCTTTAAAACATGAATGATATCTCTTAAAGCGGCTCCATCGCCTGAGGTTACAATACCTACTGATTTTGGTAACGATTTGAGCTGCAACTTATGTTCTAGCGAAAAAAGACCTTCATCCTCAAGTTTATTTTTGAGTGTTTCATAAGCCTGATATAATGTGCCGATGCCTGAAACTTCCAGTTTCTGAATAATGAACTGCATCTGTCCTCTCTGCTCAAATATGGATACTGAGCCATAAACCATAATGTGCATTCCATCTTCCAATTCAAAACGAAGAGATTTGTTTGCACGCTGAAACATAGCACATCTGATCTCAGATGAACTATCTTTCAAGGTAAAATAAATATGTCCTGATGAGTGATAGTGAAGGTTAGAAATCTCACCATCGACCCAGACATTTTTTAAAGATAACTCTAAAATTTTTCGAGTCTTTGAAATGAGCTCTGATACCGTATAGTGTGATTTAATCACCATATTGGAAACCCCAAACTGATAGAATATGGATAAGATAAACTAGAAAATAACTATATATTTATTTTTATACGTTTTTCTTTTTATGTCGATTAGCACGTAATCGTTTTTTTCTTTTGTGCGTATTCATTTTACGCTTTTTTCGTTTTTTACCGCAGGGCATTGATTTCTCTTTTATTTTTTAGTTAATTCATTTACGCGAGATCGCATTATCTTACTTGGCTTGAACGTAGGCACAAATCTTTCAGGCAGATATATTGCATCACCGGTACCAGGATTCCTAGCTTTTTTAGGCATACGATGCTTAACACCAAATGTGCCAAAGCCTCTTAGCTCAACTCGATTATTTGAAGCTAGAGAGCTTATAATTGTTTTCATGACTCCATTCATTACTGCCTCTGTTTCAACCTTTGTAAGCCCTGTCGCTTCAGAAACAATATCTATAATATTTTGTTTTGTCATTTTTATTATCCTTCCTTGACCCATATCCTAATTTTTTGACCAGGATAGATTAGGCTTGAGCCATATTTTAACGCATTCCATCTTCTTATTCTACTTGCATTTGTTTTATAGTCTTCAGCGATCTGGCCTAATGTATCACCTCGTTTGACCTTATAGGTGACCTTATAGTGACCCGCTGGGCCACCATTATCTTTTGTACCCCAGGTTCTTAGGGCTCCTCCTTTTATAGGGATCTTAAGTTTATTTCCAACTTTAATTTTATGACGGTTTCTTATCTTATTTACTGCTGCTATATCATGAATTGAGGCACCATATTTTTTTGATATTGTCCATAGACTTTCACCATATCTAACTCGATGAACAATAAACTGAGGGGCGAATCTCTCGGACTCAGGGATAGAGTTCCATCTCGCCAGAAACTGTTCTTTTTTACCTTTAGGAAGTTTTAATAAATATGGTCTGTCTGCTGGGGTCGCAGACTGCCTTAATTCAGGATTATATTTGCGTAATGTTTTTACCTTTATTCCTGCGACTCTAGAAAGAACTGCAAGATCAGCACTATTCTCTAATACCACTTCTTCATAAGAAAAAGGTTTTGATTTAGGAATATTAAAACCATAATGATCTGGATCCTTTGCAATTATTGCTGCAGCCAGATAGTAAGGTATATAATTTCTAGACTCACGCGGAAGAGAGTGCATTTGCCAGAAGTCATAGGTTTGGTGTAGCTTAGAGGCTCTGGAAATTCTTCCGGCACCACAATTATAGGCTGCAAGAGCCAAATACCAATTGTCAAACTGTTCATTCAAATCTTTTAAGTATTCACAGGCCGCGTGTGTGGCTTTGACTGGATCACGCCTTTCATCAACATACCAATCCCTTTTTAAACCATAATTTTTCCCTGTTGAATAAATAAATTGCCACATTCCAGATGCATTTGCACGGCTATATGCCTTTGGGTTTAAACCCGATTCAATCATTGCAAGAATCATTAATTCTTCAGGCATTTTATGCTGCTTAAGTATTGGAATAATTAAATCTTTATATTCCATATACCTCTTCATCCAAATAGAAAACTGCTTCCGTCCTTTAGCTGTAGTAAAATAAGTTATGAATTGGTCTACCTGTTTGTTCCTGATTAACGGAATGTGTCCATCTCTGTCATCCACAAGAACAAATTTTGTATCACCCATTTCTATTTCTAGTGGTTCTAATGCTTCTGTAATATCACGACGAAACCTTTCTGCTGTAACAGGAGCATCTGAGGAACGTATAGTGCCTAATTTGTGTGTATAAATATCAAGGAATGATTTCTCAAACCTCTCAAATTCTTCTTGATCTTCCTGATTCATATCCCCTATCTGATCTGCTTCCATGAGTAGGTCATAGATCCTACTAAGATTATAGATAACTTCTAATGTATCAAGATGATGATCAGCTATAAGAACTTCAGAAAGTAATATCTTTACATCATGTAAAATTTCAGGAAATCTATTTCTACTATCATCTATATTTATTTTCTTACTATTATCGATAGCATTATCATTATTCCTAGAAAATTGATCATTCTGAGCAAAAAGAGTAATTTTGCTAGAAAATAGTATTATTAATATTAGGAATAAAATACCTGTAAATATCTGTTTCATAATGGTTTGCGGAAATTATAGATAACTAAATTATAATGCTTAGATAAGCTGAGCAAGGTATTATCTTTTTTGTGATTTTATGATAGCGCTAGTACTATACCCTTGAGTCAAAGGCACAATCTCAACCCTGCCGCCGTTTGCAATGACTTCTTTAGCACCGACTATAGTGCTCTTATTATAGTCGCCTCCTTTTACTAATACATGTGGCATAATAGTATTAATAAGTTCTTCTGGCGTTTCACTATCAAATATTATCACATAGTTGACATATTTAAGATTTAATAGATTCTTTGATCTAACACTTTCATTCTGAATAGGCCTGTTTTTCCCTTTTATTTGTCTTACTGATCGATCTGAGTTTAATCCTACAATAAGTATGTCTCCATAAGAATAAGCCTTGCTCAATAAATCTATGTGTCCTTGGTGTAATAAATCAAAACAACCATTTGTAAAAACAATATTATTATTTTCTTTGCGCCATTTGATGGTCCAGCGATTAAGATTATTTAATTCTAATAAGCTCATTAAAAAAATTCAAATTAAAGGTTATGATCTTTTAGTTCTTTAACTCTATCATGAACTAAATTTGATAATATCTTACGATCTTTTTCATTATACCCTATTGTATCTATTGGATTACCAATTTTTATTATAAGTAGGTTATTTATAAATGACGTAGAATCTTTTTTTAATGATTCATATGTGCCAATAATAGCGACTGGGACTATTGCTATTTTTGTTTCAATTCCTAAACTGAGACCACCAGATTTAAATCGCTTTAGTTTTCCATCACTTGTTCTAGAACCTTCAGGAAATAACAAAATTGACCTCGGTCTATTTATTAATGATTTCTTTATGCGTTTTATTGATGACATTGCTTTTTCATGGTTCCTTCTATCAACAAAAACATGTCCCGCCATTTGCATTGCCCAACCCAAAAATGGGATCCATTTTAATTCTATTTTAGAAATAGGAACTAGCCAGAATGGTATAAAACCAAGCATGAGTGGTATATCTAGGCTAGAGGAGTGGTTTGCCGCAAAAATATAGTTCTTTGAATAATCTAAATTCTCAAGACCAATTATTTTTGTTTTTATACCAGAAGATAGAAAGATAAATCTTGCCCAGGATTTTACAATTTTACATAAAATTTTACCCCTTGTGATATCAAAAGGAAAAACAACTATTATTATAATACCAAAAAATATAGTCCAAAAGACAGTTACTGTTATTAACCAAAAAAAATACAATTAAGATATTTCTTTTATTCCAATAAAATCAGCAGCAGGTTCTGAAAATTCAATTCTACCATCTTCTGTCTGATATGTTTCTAGAAGAGCAACCATAAGCCTAGGAGTTGCTAATCCTGAACCATTTAGTGTATGCAAAAAATCAACCTTTCCATCTCCCTCACTTCTGTATCTTATTTTTCCTCTCCTAGCCTGAAAGTCCTCAAAATTACTGCAGGATGATACCTCAAGCCATTTCTTCTCTCCTGGTGACCATACTTCAAGATCATAACATTTTGCTGCTGCAAAACTTAAATCACCAGTACATAATTCAACCACTCTGTATGCAACGCCCAATTTTTGAAGAATTGATTCAGCCTGCAACGTTAATTCTTCTAATGCTTTATAAGAATCAACAGGCTTAACAAATTTCACCATTTCTACTTTATTAAATTGATGAAGCCTTAATAAGCCACGCGTATCTTTACCATAGGAACCTGATTCTCTCCGAAAACATGGAGAGTATGCAACATATTCAATTGGAAGCTCAGACTCAGAGATTATTTCATTTCTATGTACATTTGTTATTGGAACCTCTGCGGTAGGAGCTAAATAAAGTTGATCTAATTCTGTAAAATACATGTCCTCTTTAAATTTTGGTAACTGCCCGGTTGTTCTCATTGATTCCTCAACCATTAAGACTGGCGGAAACATTTCAATAAAATTATAATCATTTACATGGTGCTCAATCATACTATTAATTATTCTACGTTCAAGCTCTGCACCTTTACCAATATAAAGAGGAAAGCCGCTGCCTGAAATTTTTGAACCGCGCTCGAAATCTAAAAGATTAAGTAACTTGGCTAGTTCCATATGACTTTTCTCTTTAAAATTAAAAACAGGTTTATTACCCCATTCCCTAACTATAATATTATCTTTTTCATCTCTTCCAATAGGCACAGAATCATCTGGGACGTTAGGAATTTCCTCAAGCTTTGAGGATAATTTAATTTTTAAATCTTTTGATGAAAGTTCTAATGTTTTTATTTCATCTCCTAGAGCCCTCATTTCTTTTATTTTATTTTTTGAGGCTTCACCACTACGTTTAGCTTTAGCTACTTGTTCTGAAACAATATTCTTTTTTGCACGAAGTTTTTCTAGGCTATGTGTTACCCTTCTAAAATTTTCATCAAGTGTAATAATATCTTTTATTGACCCATCATAACCTTTGCTCTTAAGTGCTTCTTCTATTTTTTTAGGTTTAGATCGAATATCGTTTATAGAAATCATATTTTATTTAATGCTAACATATAATTGATATATTATATGATTATGAAAATTAAATAACTTAGAACGATGAAAAAAATACTTATAACTGGTATTGCTGGCTTTATTGGTTATCATTTAGCGGAGAAATTATTAAATAATAATTATCATATTATTGGTATTGACAACCTTAATGACTACTATGATCCAACATTGAAAAAGGCACGGCTTAATAACTTAAACAAGTTTTCTAATTTTGAATTTCAAAAAATTGATTTTATTCAAAATAATTCGTTAACATCTATTTTCAAAAATAATCAATTTGATCAAGTAATACATCTTGGTGCTCAAGCTGGAGTAAGATATTCCATCACAAATCCCCAATTCTATATAGATACAAATATAACTGGATTTTTAAATATACTTGAAAACTGTAAAAACTATAATGTGAAATATATAGTATATGCGTCTTCAAGCTCTATATATGGAATTAATAATAATCTACCATTTTCAGAAAATGATAAAACAGAGAAACAAATATCTATGTATGGAGTTTCAAAAAAAACTAATGAATTAATGGCCCATGCATATTCTAATTTGTATGGGCTAAAAACAATAGGCCTACGATTTTTTACTGTATACGGACCATGGGGAAGGCCCGATATGGCACTTTATATTTTTACAAAAGCGATTATTGAAAACAAAAATATTGATTTGTTTAATGAAGGGAATCATGCTAGAAGCTTTACCTATATTAGTGATATAGTTGAGCCTGTCCACAGATTAGTAAAAATTATTGAAAGTGACAAAGATATTTTAAGTAATAATGAAATATTAAATATCGGCGGTACTGAACCAGTAAAACTCTTACGATTTATAGATATTATTGAAAAAAACCTAAATAAAAAAGCTACTGTTAGATTAAAACCTATGCAACAAGGTGACGTCAAGGAAACAAACGCCGATATAAATAAACTAGAGCAAATAACTGGATATCTGCCACAAGTTAGTATTGAAGAAGGAATAAAAAGATTTATTGATTGGTATAAGAAATACCATCAAATAAGCTAGAATTACAAATTATTTAACGGCCTCTTCCAGATAGAACCACAGCCATTGTACTTATAAATATTTTAAGATCAAGATTAAAACTTAAGTTTTCTATATAATAAAAATCATACCTTAATTTTTGCCTAACATCCTCTTCCTTTGTATCAGAAGGATGTTTAATCTGTGACCAACCAGTAATCCCAGGTCTCACTCGAAAACGTCTTTCATATAGTGGAAATTTTTCTTTTAATCTATCAATAAAATATGGTCTTTCAGGCCTAGGTCCTATTAGACTCATCTGCCCAAGAAAGACATTAATCAACTGGGGAAACTCATCTAATCTATATTTTCGTAACATTTGTCCGAATGCAGTAATCCTAGGATCGTCATCAAGTGTCCAAACTGGACCACTTTCCTGCTCAGCATCAGCAACCATAGATCTGAACTTATATATATTAAATGGCTGACCATTGTAGCCTAATCTTTCTTGGCTATATATAATTGGACCTTTTGAGTTTATTTTGATAATTATCCCAATTAAAATAAATATCGGAAACAGGCTTATGAGTAAAATAAAACTCATTAAAAAATCGACCATCCGTTTCATTCCTGATCTTGACCACTTACTATGTTGGAAATTAACATCTATCAGCGGGAGACCTGAAATTTGTTCTGTTCTTGCTAGACCACTAATTACCTCATAAAGATCTGGTACAATTTTTATTGATACCGGAACTCCATTTATTATTGAAATTAATTTTAAGATATGATCATGCTCCATATCATCAAGAGCAATTACAACATCAGAAACTGGATTTTTAGCTATTATATCTTTTAGATCTTTTTCTTTACCCAGAAAAGTAGTCATTGCATTTTCATTATATTTACTTTCACCATTAGTTTTAATATGTCCAATAACACGATATAACTTCTGTCGGTGATTATAGAGCTTTTCAGTTACAAAATTTGATCTATCTCCAGAGCCAATAATTATAACATTATGTTGTCCAAATCCTTTTTTTAGTAAATACTTTTGAACTGATCGGATCAGCCATCGATTTATTATAGCCAAGAGTGAAAATAGTATCCAGTATCTAATAATATACTGCGATTTAACTGGCCCCAGATCTATATCTATTCCCAATAGGAATATGCCTGCAGTCATAATGATGAATGTTAGCTTAATAAGGGTTTCTGTCTCACCGAATCTTGATACCTCAGCATCACCATTATAGAGATTGGCTGCCCAAAATACAAAACACCAACAAATCTGTAATGTTATAAATATTGAAAATATAGATTTTTCCGATAAATCGATCGGTATATCTAATAAAACATTACTTATAACATAGTATCCAATTATGGCATCTACAAATACCAAAACCCAGGATACTATCCATTTAGGAAATCGAACTAATAATTGATTTAATATTCCCATCTAATAATATTCAAGCAATTAACTATACACTTAGATACTAAGCGTCAATAAAAATTATGGAGCAACGCCTCCAGGTCTGCCAAGCAAAGTTTAATTTCTACTATTTATTTTTGACAAACTGTTAGCGTTTTTTTTCGATAGGATTCCTTAAATTGGAATATAAACTTAGCATTCAAGTGAGGTAAATGCAATAGCTATGAAAAATTTCTACATAAAAATAGTACTATTAGCAAAATTAATTATACTTACATATAGTTACTCACAACTTCCCATAGATCTGAATCATCCATCACAGATTATATTAAAAAGATGCTCTGCTTTAGGTAAAATACCTCTAGAATATTTTGGTAAAAATTCAATTAGTGCTATTGATGCTAATAATTTATTAAATATATATGAGAGCGATATAATAAGAATACATAAGCGCGATATACAATTAGCCAAAAAAGATTCCAGTGAAACTAATTTAATTTTGAAAGATAAGATTAATTATCTTATGAATGGATTAACTACCAATAATTTCAATAGACCAAAAGAATATTTTTTCCAATTCACATCGGACTCTATGTCTATGTGGTTTAACTGGATTGAAAAGATTTCATTACAACCGAATAAAAGCATAAATGAATTTCAATACACAGATGAATTTTCTTTGAAAGGGCTTATAAAAAATAATATTTTCGTATCATCCAAATTTTCCATGCATCGGCACAGCGGAAAACATATTTGGATTTCAAATGAGTACAATGAAGAATGGATAAAATATTTCCCCAATATTGATATGAGCTTTTGGTATACTAACCAAACATCATTATACATAAAAAATCGAATGTTTGATATAGAGATCGCAAACAGCCCATTTTCTTGGGGCTGGTCCTCTGGGCAGTCTCCAGTTTTAGCAGCAAATGCAATCCCATTCAATCGCATTTCTATTTATAAAAACATCGGTGAATTTAGGCTAGAATACTTTCATGGATCTTTACTCTCATCATCAATTCGTGACATACACTCAACAAATCTCAAGAATGAAAAACACATTGCCGGTCATAGGGCCCAAATTAAAATAACCAAAAATTTATATACTTCTTTTTCTGAGTTAGTGGTGTATGGTAATCGTTCTCCAGAGATTGGATATTTGAACCCAATTTCATTTTACTGGTCACAAGAACATAATCTAGGCGATCTTGATAATATATTGATGGCTTTTGATTTAGCATGGAGAATTACTCCGGGTTTAATAGCATACAATACATTTTTAATAGATGAACTTTCATGGCAGGACATAATGTCTGACTGGTGGGGTAATAAATATTCATATCAGCTGGGGTTATTTTTAACATCATCAAACATGTCTCTTCCAGACTTGAGATTAGAATATAATGTAACAAGGCCATGGACATATACTCATCCCGATTTTTCTTATACACATAGAGAAAAATCCCTGGGATCTCCTTATGGTCCAAGCAGTACAGTATTACGCTTAGAATCTTTTTATTTCCCAACCCCAAGATTAATGGTTAAATCTTCTTTTGAACATGTTTTAGAAGGGATAGGACAAGGTGGATATATTTTGGATGATTATGATAATAGAGACCAAGAGCTGGATTGGGATACAAACTTCTTTCTGAGCAATAAAAATAAAATTACCAAGGTGAATGCTAGTTTAACTTACATTATTTCAGATCTTTTAGATGTGAGATCAACGTTTTCAGTAACCCAGAATGTTAGCCCCTTTGAGAAAAAATATACAGACGAAAAATATACAGTTGGGTTGAATTTTAGTTGGTGATTAATATATTATTTTATAAAAGTATGATAAAGAGCATCAATATCTTCTACCATCTTATTAACATCAAAATTATCTTGGACAAATCTGCGGCCTTCTTCCGCCTTTATTTTGGCACTCTCCATATCTATTAAAGAACGTATAATACCATCGGCTAGTTTATTAGAATCTTTTGGCGGTACCAAAATTCCAGTTATATCATCTTTAATAATTTCAGGTACACCTTCAACAGCCGTACAAACGACAGGCACACCACAGGATAAAGCCTCTGTTATGGACCTACCTAAACCTTCATAAATTGAACTCATAATAAACAAGTCTAAGCTATGATAAACATCCCAAGGATTATTTTTATTTCCTGTAAGATGTATCCTATTATTTAGTTTTAATTGGTCAATCTTTTCAATTATTTTTTCTTTAAGCCCACCATCTCCAACTAAAACTAGATGCGCATCTGGGAATTTTTTGCTGACAATATCAAAAGCATTTATCATTGTAATGGGATCTTTTTGATGAGAAAGTCTTCCAACAGATCCTATAAGTAACTTATCAACATCTAGGTTTAATTCTTTTCGAAACTCATAATTTCTTTTATTATTAAATAACTTTAAATCAATTCCACTGTAAATATTTTTTATGTTTTTTTCCTCAGCAATGTTTAAATCGACTATCTTTTTTTTATTTAAATTAGAAACTGTTATTAAAACGTCAGTCCATCTAGCCAATATTTTTTCCACATAAATAAAAAAATTCTTTTTGAACACATTCATAAAATCATTGAATGCGAATCCATGAATAGTATGAATTATTACTGGTGTTTCATTTAGCTTTGCTGCAAGCCTAGCTAATAATCCAGCTTTTGAGCTGTGGGTATGGATAATATCAAAATTTTCTTTTTTAACGAGTTTATATAACGATAAAAATGCTCGCAGATCATTATATGGAGTAACTTCTCTACATAAAAAGGGTATATCGAATATCTTAATATCCTCAACTTTTTTTGCTCTCTCTACTAATTCACCATCAAGATTACAGCAAAGGGAAATATCATATTTTTTCTTATCTAAAAGTTCAACAGTGTACAGAGTATTATCCTGAGCTCCGCCTATTGGAAGATGAGTTATAACGTGTAACACTTTTATTTTTGTATTCATTTTTATAATCGATAAAATAAAAAATTATTCAGTTCTGTTTATAGTGTTTACAATCAGATTTAATCATCATAGTATTATTTTTTTATCAATTTAGTGAGTTGTAAATATTTTATATAATACTTTAAACTGAGATTTTATTTGTTCTTTATCCCTCATCAAAAAAATAAGTGAAACTAATTTAAATAAAATCGCAATATATAAGACTGGGAAAAAGGCTAGGTATACGATATAACCGTTATGTTTCTTATGATAATACAGTTTAGATCTATAGCTTGAAAGTTTAGACATATAACTATCGTTTTTTGAACTCTTTCTCTTCATGTGAATTACACTGGTTTGAGGCGTATATATAATATTTTTATTTAAATATTTTTTTGTCCTAAGGCAAAGATCTGTATCCTCTAAATACAAAAAGAAATTTTTGTCAAATCCATTTAACCTTTCAAAAAATTCTCTTTTAACAATAAAGCAAGCCCCTGTTACCCAATCAGCATTTAAATCACTTTTAATACTTGGTGCATTTCTATAGCCAAATAATGTATTAGGTAAGAATAGATACAGTCCAAATGCCTCAAAAAGTGTAGTAGAAATAGTTGGGATTCTTCCGGTTGAAAATTGAATAGAACCATCAGTGTTCTTTATTTGCGGTGCTACAATACCATTTTGAGCATCTGAACTATAAATTGACAGTAAAACTTCAATGGTATTTTCAATAATTACAGAATCAGGATTAAGAAAAAACAAGAATTCACCTTTTGCTAATTTAGCACCTTTATTATTCGCGTAAGCAAACCCTTCATTTTTTTCATTTTCTACTATAATGATATCAGAAAAATTATCCTTAACTATTTTTATAGTATTATCTGTCGAAGCATTATCAATAATAATGATTTCATAATCAATTTCTTCAATATTCTTATAAATTGAGTTTAAGCATTCCAAGATCTCATCCTGAGACTGGTAGGTAACTATAAGTATCGATACTTTCATTAATCTTAGCTTATTATACCTTTTTCATTATTATATATTTTGTCTATGAATGCTGTTATTAGTATCACGAATGATCCTTTCCCTGCTAAGATTACGTCATTTCCTAGGCTCCAAATAAAAATTCCTAGGCTTAATGAAAATAACGCATTTGCTAATGTTTGTGATCGCAGCTGATTTTGAATAAGAATTTTAAAAGACCTCCTAATTAAACTAGAATAAAAGAAAATAACGAATACCATTCCTAAAACCCCTGTTTGAATACCAAAATGAAATATTTCGTTGTGAGGAGTGTCCCCTCCAAATTGTTTGACAATCTCTGGAGAGAAATCAGGTAGATAAGACTTTAAATACTCTGTATCATTGCCAAGACCAACACCTGTATATGGGTATTTTTTTATAATTAGTATTGAAGAATACCAGTTGTATAACCTCATGTTTGTATTCTCACCACCTTTAACAATTGACCCATACCTTGTGCTAGCCATTTGGCTAGAGGAAATAAAAAGAGTTGATATGATAAAAGCAGTTATAAATACCATAATTAGGTTTAAATATTTTTTTCTTGATATAAAATAAATCAGGGTAGATGAAAAAAACATAATAGCAGAAATAATAAATAATCCCCTGCCCATTGTAAGTACAACAGACAGCGATAATAGTAACAGAAAAAACAATTTTATGACTTTTATAAATATATTTTTTTCCGATAAATAAAACAGATACAAAAATAATATAGAGTATGGGAGTTCATCAGGGATTATTTTTAATATCCCAATATACCTGCCTCCTAATCCTTGGCTTAATACAGCACTAAACACCCAAAACGAGTCAATAATTCCAAATATTACAGTGGCCACCATAAAGTATCTTATGTCGGTATCTTCATCAACTATACTTTTTACTAAATAATATAGAAAGATCAGCTGAAAAATCTGTATTATTTCACTTATAGTCCCAATCCTATTCAAGCTTGTAATCAAGGAAAGAAAGCATAAAAGAACGAATCCTATGATAGTATAATCATTTTTCTTTGGTGTGCTAATGATGAGTGTTTTCTTGTAAAATGAATTAATTAACCAAGAGATAAAAATAAATAAAAATATGATATCACTTAGCCTAACGATAACACTTCCTATCTCGAAGTAAAGTTTAAAACTTATCCAGATTGAACTATAAAATATATAAAGCATATACTTGGTATTTAGAATACATAAAATAGATGCAATGGTATATAGAAATAAGACTAAATACTTTTGTTGATCACTAAATAGTACAATACCAGAAATTAAGATAAACTGTAAAACAAATAATTTAATCTGATCTTTTGGGATCTTAATTTTAGAATAATTAGTAATATTTTCAGATGAGATCAAGGCTTTTAATATCCTTCTTTTTCAAGTTCATATATTCTATATAAAATTCCAAAACCAAAGATAGACCTCAAAGCATACAAAATAATTAAAGCACATGCTGCTCCTTTCAAGCCAATATAAAGTATTGAAAGAATTGAACCAGGAATAAATAATAAAGTAAGTGATATATTAAAAAATACATATTGTTTTAGCACCCTTTTCTTTGAAACCCCGCCAACAATACTAGAGGGGATGACATCCATCATCTTAATACACCCCACTAAACATATGTATGGTATAAGATAAAGGTATTCATCATATTTTTGTGCATAGATGAGAGATAATAAGGATTTTCCAAATACTATGAAAAATAAAGATATCAGAGCTCCAATAATCAGATTCTTGACGATAATTACTATTAAGCCTTTCTTATCCAAATCTCCCGATGATGGCATTACAACAAAATCAGTTGACTGTACAAATGTTTCATATACTCTGAGAATAATGCAAACCGCAAAAAATATACCTAAATAATCGAGGGACAATATCCCAGCAATAATCAAGTTTATTCCATATGCATTTACTAGTGTAATAACATCCATCACAGAAAAATAGAGTCCTTCTTTTTGAGAACTTGTTGGAACTTTTTTTAAACCAAGATTTATTTTTTTATTAACATAATAATAAATAAATACACCGTAAAAGATATGTGTTGTACCAAAAATATAGAACATTGATGATAAGATAGAGAAGTCACTTAGAAAAAATATTACAACTATGATTGCAATTATAATTCTGACTGATCTTTGTAACAATAGGGCAAGTTCATATTTACCAGAGGATCTGACAATATTTGCAAGCAGCTCAGTAATTAAAGAAGAAGTAATCGCACATATACAAAAATAAAGAAAAGGATATCCAACATCATAGTACCAGGCTATTATTGGTACTGAAATACAGCTTATTAGAACTGCAATGTATAATAGAATCATGATTGGCCTTTTCCAATCATAATCTGTTACACTGTTTTTTATAAAAAACCTTATTGATCCTCTTTGCTGTCCAAAAAGAAGTAGAGGATACAGCAAACCAACCACGGTTAAAGATAAAGAGTAAACACCAAAATCGCTTATTGACAGCATCCTACCAAGTATAACATTCCTTACAGGACCAAAAGCAGCGGAGAGCATAATAAGGACAGTTACGTTACGGTATTTGACTAGATATTTATTTATCAACCAAGTATTAAAATAGTTATTCTAATTATTTAATATGAAAAATTCTCAATGATATGAATTCATTATTTTGATGATAATAGTGATTATATGACTCATACATTAAATTTTCAATTCAGATCTGTAGAGGATGAACAAAATATTCGCAAACATAGAAATAGATAAACAAATAATTAAAATTAATACTCTTTTTGGTGCACTTTTCTGATGGGGTATTTGAGGATAGTCTAAAATTTGTACAGTAGGAGTATCTTTTGCCTCTTTTATTTTTGCTTCTTCATATTGCTGAGTTAAAAACACAAATAATGTATTCTGAATTTCGACTTCTCTTTTCAAACGAATTAGTTCGATACCTAGTTTAGGTACATCTGCTAATACTGGAAAAAGGTTACTCTTTTTATAATTAATTACACCTGTTCCATATTCCAGCTCGTTCATTTTTTTACTCAGTTCACTATTTTCTTTTTTAATATTCTCAATGTCAGGATGATTGTGATTTAACACTCCTAGCATCACTCCAAGCTTTACCTCATTCGATAGCATTTGAGCTTTAAGAACAGCAGCAGCCTCGATAGTTGCTGAAGTCTGCTCTGTTAGTGCAACCATTTTATGCTTTTCCTGAAATACCTGAAGACTATCTTCAGCTTTTTTAAGATCGACTAGATTTTTTCTATACCTTTCTCCAATAAATTCTCTGTGAAATGATGCCTGCTCAGTTTTTAATGATTTATTCAGCAAGTCTAATTGTTCAGCAAAGTAGATAGCCATATCAGTACAAAGGGTTTTTGCTTTTATTTCACTCTCGTCAGGATGAAACCAATCTGTAGCCACATCAACTGATATGCTTATAGTCCCCTCTTCTTTAACATTAAATGCTGTGTTATTAGAGAGTGCGATTAGCGCTTTATCTATATTAGGAGCATGATAGAATTCCATGAGGTTAAATCTTTTTATTACTTTCTCAAAAAGAGTACGGCTTTTGAGTATAGCTAGAATACTTAAAGATTCATCATTGGTCTGAGTCATTAGACCACCAAATGGCAGGTTTGATAACGCTCCCATAATACTCCCAGATCCAGTTTCCGAGGTTGGCGGCATTAGGAGTGCAGATGATGTATATGTTTTGGGAATGCTGAAAACAAAAAATATTGTGATTATTGAAACAATAAAAAGATTTTTAATTATTGATGTACGTTTATTCCATAGTAAGGGAATAATTTTAATTATATTAGTTTCGTTAGAATGAAATTTTTGAGAAGTAGATTTAGTATAGTCATTATTTAATACACCATATTTTTTTAGATCACCGATTCTATTTCTTAGAGTTTTTTCTGTAAAACCATATTGCTTGGCTATTAACTTTCTAGCACTCGGATTATTAACAATATCCGGGTGTTTAGATATTAGCTCAAGAATAGTTTTTTCGTGTGGTGTTAGTTTCAATTTTAATTATTTAGTCTATCGGAAATAATTGTATAGGTAGAGATTATTGAGAACAAAGCAGTAAGGTTTTGTAGAAAACTATTTTTCCCAAAAAAAACACTAAAGCTCCCCTCAGGTACGACTATATGGTCTCCAGGAATAACAATTTTATTATTATTAACACTTGATTTTATATTATCTCTAATAAGATAAGCCTTTTTAACGTTCCCAAGTTCGGAGACACCTCCAGCTAGACCAATATAATCTTTTACACTATAGCCAGGAAAATAATTTATTGGTCCAGGAAGATTAACAAAACCAGTTACTAAAACCGGTACTTTTTTGTACGTAACATTATTTTTCAATTGGTCTAAGTGCGATCTTAAGTATGGAATTTTTATTTTGTCTCCCTCTTTAAGTTGAGGGTTATTAATAAGGTTACCATCGATAATATAGGTTTTAAGAGAGACATTAGTAATAGTTCCATTTGCGTTTATTAGAACAATATTTTCTTCATCTGCATATCTATGTAGCCCTCCAAGATAATCGATGGCAGCATTCAGTCGAGTTGTAGCCTGAATTACAGCAAACCCAGAGTTAATAATAGCACCATAGATCTGTACTTTGAATGATTTCAAATCTATTAATGAAATATCGACATCAGCATTTTTATAGGTTTTTTTAATCCTATCGTTAATCATTATAATGGAGCTATGCAGATTAACTCCAGAGATTGACACAGATCCAACACCGGGAATAAGTAAATCTCCTGCTGGGCCAACTGTTGCAGAAAAAAACATTTTTTTCATAGTATTAATATTTACCCCAAATACATCCCCAGGACCAATTATATAACTATTTGGGTCTAATGATTCCTCTAATATTATTGTTGGTCTATTTAATTTTAAGCCTTCATTATCCAAAAAGGATCTATCAGGAATTCGAGTGTCAAACTGACCAAATTTAAGTCCAATTTGAGCCCGGGCCACGCCCATTATGAAAAAAATATATATTAAATTGAGAAGAATTACTCTCATGCAAACCTTAGATTAATTATCTATTAATCTACATAAATAATTTGCATAATCATTAGGTAATTTTTTTATTATATGCTCTAACTGAATTTTATCAATAAAATTATTATAATAGGCGATTTCTTCTAAACAAGCAACTTTCAAACCTTGACGTTCTTCGATTGTTCTTATAAAATTTGAAGCATTATTGATCGCATCTATAGTGCCCGTATCAAGCCAAGCGAACCCTCTACCCATAAGCTCTACATTTAAATTTTCTTGATCTAGATACACATTATTAACTGAGGTTATTTCAAGCTCACCTCTTTTCGAAGGCTTAACATTTTTTGCTATTTCTATCACATCATTGGTATAGTAATACAAACCTACTACAGCATAGTTAGACTTTGGCTGTGTTGGTTTTTCTTCTACACTTACAACTTCATTATTTTCATTAAACTCAACAACCCCATACCTACTTGGATCTTTTACTTCATATCCAAAAACTACTGCTTTATTCTCTTCAGAAACAGTTTTTACACTTTTCATTAATATTTCAGAAAACCCTGATCCGTAAAAGATATTGTCTCCTAAAACTAGGGCGACATTTTCTTCTCCAATAAATTCTTCTCCTAAGATAAATGCTTGGGCTAATCCATCAGGATTAGGTTGTACCTTATAAGATATTTTTATACCAAGCTCACTACCATCATTTAATAATCGTTCATATAATGAAATATCTGTTGGCGTAGAGATTATTAATATTTCCTTTATTCCGGATAGCATCAAGGTTGAAAGAGGGTAGTATATCATAGGCTTGTCATAAACAGGTAATAGCTGTTTTGATATCACCTTTGTCAATGGATATAGCCTAGACCCACTGCCACCTGCTAAGATTATTCCTTTCATTTAGATATTTCCTCCAAGTCTTTCTTGATTATATTTTTGATCTTGAATATTCCTCCACCAGGTTTCATTTTCAAGGTACCATTCTACAGTTTTTTTAATTCCTGTATAAAAGGATTCGATTGGAAACCATCCCAGTTCTTTTTGTATCTTTTCAGCATTAATAGCATACCTAAAGTCATGCCCGGGGCGATCTTCTACAAAGGTAATAAGTTCACTATATGATTTTCCATTATCGGAGGGCTTCAAATTATCTAAAACACTGCAAATAATATTTACTATATCAATATTTTTTATCTCGTTATTTCCACCAATATTATATGTCTCTCCTATTATACCATTTTCATATATTTTCTTAATTGCATTACAATGATCATCAACAAACAACCAATCTCTTACATTTTGACCATCTCCATATACTGGAAGAGGTTTCCAGTCTAAACAATTAATTATCATTAGTGGAATTAATTTTTCAGGAAATTGAGAAGCGCCATAATTATTTGAACAGTTTGTAATAATTACGGGTAACCCGTAAGTACGATTCCAAGCTCTGGCTAAATGATCTGAAGCTGCCTTAGATGCTGAATAAGGAGAACTAGGATTATATGGAGTGTTTTCAGTGAAATATCCATTATCATCTAGATCTCCATAAACCTCATCTGTTGAAATATGAATAAATTTAAAATTAGAATTTTGTTTACTATAGTATATCTTAGATATTTCTAACAGATTAAAAGTGCCAATAATATTTGTATTAATAAACGCTGTAGGCCCATCAATTGATCTATCTACATGACTTTCTGCTGCAAAGTGAAAAACACCTTCAAAATCATATTTTTCAAAAAGATCTTTTACTAAAGCCTTATCACAAATATTACCTTTGATAAATTCATAATCATCGCTATCAATTTTATCCAAATTATTTTTATTACCCGCATAGGTTAAACTATCAAGTATTATAGGCAAATAATCTGTGTCACTGTCTAGTAAATTTTTAACAAAATTTGAACCAATAAATCCGCAACCTCCTGTAACTAAAACATTCTTCATTGATATTGAGGTAAATTTTTTTGATCTTTTAATTTTGGAAGAGTTTTATCTTTATCTGATATTATCGGGCTAGAAATATCCCATGGAATATTTATATCCTGATCATTCCATTTAATCCCATATTCAGAACTTGGATCATAATAGTTTGTGCACTTATAATGAACAATTGTGTTATCCTCCAAAACCAAATAACCATGAGCAAAACCCTCAGGTACGTAAATCATATTATGTGTTTTGCCATCAAGTTTAATCATAATACTCTTACCAAAATCTGGTGAACCTACTCGAATATCTACAACAACGTCAGCAATTGCACCAGTAATAACCTGCATCAACTTTCCCTGTGGTTTTTCTAATTGATAATGAAGGCCTCTTATAATGTCCCGATGCTTAGAAAAGACCTCGTTATCTTGAACAAATTTTATATTATAGCCATTTTCTTCAAAAATTGATTCCCTAAATGATTCAAAAAAATAGCCGCGCTTGTCCTTGAAAATATTAGGCTTAAGTAATAATACATTTTCTAATATTTGGTGTTCAATAATCAACTATTTCTTTATTCTCCCAATATTATCATAAGAAAATCCAAATGATGATAGTTCCTCCATATCTATAATATTTCGTGTATCTAGAATAATATTTCCACTCATCATACTCTTAATTTTATGCAAATCCAGAGAACGAAATTCATTCCACTCAGTCATAATTACAACTCCTTCAGCTCCTTTTACAGCATCATAAAGGCTATTATAATATTCTATATCTTTATAAATTGTAGACATAGCATTATTTGCAACTGGGTCATATGCACTGACTATTCCTCCATGGTCTAAAATGCCTCGTATCATATCAATAGCAGAGGATTCTCTAATATCATCTGTATTTGCTTTGAATGCTAAACCTAGTACGGCGACTTTACGATTGTTAATACTGCCACCAAAAAGATGTAATAATTTCTGAACCATTCTTTCCTTCTGGTTTTTATTAGCAGTAATTGTTGCATTGACAGTCTCCATGTATAGGTTATTATTTTTTGATATAAATAATAAAGCTTCTAGGTCTTTAGGAAAACAGGAACCGCCATAACCTGGCCCAGGATGAAGAAACTTATCGCTTATCCTACCATCCTGTCCCATAGCTTTAGCAACGTCATGAACATCAGCACCTAATACTTCGCACAAATTGGCTATCTCATTTATATAACTAATTTTTAGTGCCAAAAATGAATTTGATGCATATTTAATCATTTCTGCAGTTTCAATTGACGTATGATTTATAGGGTTTTTATTTATATATAATGGCCTATATATATCACACATTATTTTGTAAGCTTTTTGACTATCTGTGCCTATAATTACTCTATCTGGCCAAAGAAAATCTTTTACTGCAGACCCTTCCCTTAGGAACTCAGGGTTAGAAACATAATCGAATAAATTATTATCATTAATCTTATTACGTATCAGACTTGTTATTTCCTTACCAGTTCCTATAGGGACAGTGCTTTTTGTACAAACTACTTTATAACTATTTAAATTATTTGAAATAGTTTCTGCTACTGAATTAACAAAACTAATATCTGCCATACCACTTACACCCTGAGGCGTACCAACAGCAATGACAACTACCTCTGATTGTAATATAGCATCTTGGACGTTTGAACTAAATAACAAGCGATTGTCATCATGATTTCTTTTTATTATCTCATCTAGCCCTGGTTCGTATATAGGTATCTCTCCAGAATTGAGTTTATCTATTTTATTTTTATCAATATCTGCACAAATAACGTTATTCCCGAATTCAGACATCCCGGCGCCAGTAACTAAACCAACATAGCCCGTTCCAATAATTGTGATATTCTTCATAATTTATTTTTTAATCAATCATACGACAATATGTTCCAAAACACTACATCAAACCCATTCTTCGCCTTAATAACCATTCAATAGTCAGCAATAAAAAAATGGTAGATATAATTAAGTAATTATATCGCATTGTATACTTTGCTATATAATTTTCTGTTCTTTTAATCATGCTTATTTCATCTAGCAATGATTCATGATTTACCCAGTATCTAAACTGACCTCCAGAAGCACTTGAGATATTCTTCAATTTTTCTTTATTTAAAAATATCCTATTTAATTCTATATGGCTTTCTTGGACTTCAAAAGTCCCCTTACTAACCTGATAGCTATCAAGGCCCTTATTTATCTTTACAAGATATTCTATTTTACCAGGCTTTGGAGCCCAAAAACGAGATTTATATTCGTTCTTGTTTATGTCTAAAAATAACGGTTTAGATCCAATAAGTTTATCTTTATAGAATAATTCAACGGTCCCTTCATGAATAACATCTTCATTATAATTTAAAGATCTTCCTGAAAGTAAGACTTCTTCCCCCTGTTGGTAATAATTTTTATCTGATCGAAAAACATATTCTTGGCTTCCACTTTTTTTCATTAGCCACCTAAATATTCTATTTAATGTATTATCTATAACAAAAGAATTTTTAGTATCAAGTAATTTGTATTTTAATGAAGCTAGATTAACAGAGTTCCATATCCCATATCTAATCGATTTCTTTTCACCTAAAATAAGCAATGGATTAGGTTTATTCATTTGCTTGTATTCAGCAAAATTGTTCCTCGCTTCATTATCTGATTTAACCAGTTGGAAAGCAGGGATTTGTGGAGGTAATGATTCAAAATTATTATTTACGAATTTAGAATCATTAAAAGAAAAGTCGTTTGACCATTGACTAGTAAATCCCCATTTATACTCACTTTTATCTTTAGACATTATTTCTTCGGACTCTGTATCAATTATCCTTAAATATTTATTAATAGAGTTAATAGTTATTTCTGGTCCAGGTATGATTAATAAACTAGAATTATGTGATATCAGCTTTTTAGTGAAGATTCTTAATAAGGAATTCCATTTTTCATAATTATTTCTTACAGGATTATTGTCAAAAATAATTACCTCGTATTTTTTTTCCCAAAACACTTTCATTGGAGGGATAAATTGATCTTTTATATAAACAAAATGATCAATTCTATTATTTTTTGTTCTACTTAGATGCTCTTTCAATAATCTAGTATTATAATTTGGTGCCCCTGTGATCAGAGCTATGTTATACTGATCTTTCATCACATGTATAACTATTTTCTGTTGATTATTTTGTATATTTATCTCATCAGATAACGCACTGCACTTAATTAAATATGAATTTTCCCCTATTCTATTAGGTTTTATTTGGAATCGAACATTTTCTTGTGATTCTTTTCCAGTAATCTTTATTATTTTTGAACCAATTAATTTATTATTCTCATCAAAAAGCGTCACGTTAACTCGTTCTTTCAGATTTCCTACACTTGTTATTGTAGCTTCTATATTAACCTCTTTCCCTTTCACAGTTATTGGCGGAATATCTACAGAGTGTATTGATACATCTAGCATAGGTATAGTATCACCTATGCCTATTATATGTATAGGTAATTCATCATAATTAGAAAATTTATATAATAACGGACCTTGATTAACTTGCCCATCAGTAAAGATTACTGCACCAGCAATATTTTTTTCATACCCAGCGTTTAAATTGTCAAAGACTAAACCAATATTTGTGGAATTCGCATCAGTTTTTATTTGTGTGATATCATCCAATGTATTTAGCTGAGAACCAAAAGAATACATTTCAAAATCAATTTTTTTCTTTTTTAATCTATCGATAAAATTAGATATACTTTTAACGTAAGAAGTATATGATGGTTGTTTATAATAATTTAGGCTTAAAGACTTATCAATATATAAATGCCATGGAAGAATCTTAGTTTTTTCTTTTTTTATTTTTATTATTGGATTTATAAACAATATAATTAAAAAACCAATTAATAAAATCCTAATAATTATTAAATAATTGAAGCCAGATTGTTTATAAAAATTCCTATATGAAAAAAATATAACTGGTATAGAAAAAAATATTACTACATAAACAATAAGGTATGAAGGGTCAACAGAGAAGTTCAATTTGATTGTAGCTGAAAATTAGGAAATATGCCAAAATCTAGATTTGATCGACTACCCAAATTAAATTTTATTTCTCCTAAATAGCTTACCATTGCAGCGTTGTCAGTACAATAATCCATATCGGGAAAAATTATTTTATTTTTTGAAAGATGTTTTTTCAGTTGGCTCCTTAATACTGCATTCTTTGCAACTCCACCAGCTATAGTAATTGTATTTATACCAGTTTGAATTGTAGCTAATTCTATTTTATTAATTAAACAGTCAATTATCGCCTGCTGATAACTAGCTGCCACGTCTGCAAGACTACATTCATGTGATTGATTGTATGAATCCATAAAATATAATAAAGATGTTTTAACACCACTAAAACTAAACTCTATTTTTTTACTTTTGTTCAAAGCCCTTGGAAATTTAATTAATTTAGCATCTCCATTTATTGCACATTTTTCAATCTCTGGACCACCTGGATAACCAAGGCCCATAACCCTTGCTCCTTTATCAAAAGCTTCGCCAGCAGCATCATCTCTCGTCTCACCTAATAAAATATAATTATCTAATTCAATAATTGACCAAAGCTGAGTATGCCCGCCTGATACAAGTAGACATAAAAATGGAAAATCAATATCAGAGTTATCTAACAGATTAACAATAATATGAGCTTCTAAATGATTTATTGGAATAATTTTAATCTTTAAACCTAATGCTAATCCTTTCGCAAAACTCACCCCAGTTAATAGTGAACCAGCTAATCCAGGACCATTAGTCACTGCAATACCTTCTATATCATCTATTTTAATTGATGCATCTTTTATAGCTTTAACAGTGATATTATTAAGCATCTTTTCATGTTCTCTAGATGCAATTTCCGGGACCACTCCTCCAAATTCTGAATGAATTTCTTGGGAGCTAATCACATTAGATAATATATTACCATCTTTGCAGATAGAAACAGCTGTCTCATCGCAAGAAGTTTCTATACCTAGGACTATCATTTTGATTCTCTTGCTACACCTAGTTCAATTGTTCGAGGTGATAAATCCCTCCAATCTAAAATATCAATTGGGAATGTAACTTGAGGCGCATAGAATGATTTGTTCATTGACCATGTCTTAAAATCTACTGTAACTAATATATCCTCAGGTTTTATTTCAGATATCTGAAAAGCTCCACCAATTACAGTAAGAGAAACTGTTTGGGGCGATGGAAACACTCTAATCCCTTTTAACTTATTTATCACCTTTACAGGTATATCAACAATTATTCTTTCACTAATTTGTTGTATATCTAAAAAATATTTAATCTTAGTTTGAGAGCAATTGATTAATCTTCCAGGCGAGATGAGATTAAGATTTCCATTAAAGGGATATGATAAATCTATCAAAGTGTCTTTAACGGTGTGTACATTCTCAATCTTGGCTAGTTCAACTTTAGGGCCAACTAAAACAACGCTATCCGGATTAAATTTCATTAGCCCAATCTGTGTGTACCCATCTTTTAAGGAGATTGAAATATTAGAACTAATAGGAACATTTTTTGTCATTATTTCATCCAAACTTATTTTTATTCTGTTTGGATATAGTACTTCTAAAAAACTTAATTTATAAGAAGAAGGTAATACTACTTTTCTGGGATTTTTTTCAAAATATTGATTTAATATAAATTCATATTCTTGTGAAATTCCTTCCAAATCTAAGACTAGTTTAAAACCAGCATGGTTTCGTAGAATATATGCTTTGAATAAATCTCTTCCTTTACCTTTCAGCATTACTGAAGCATATTTTGGAACTTCTTTTAAATAGGTTTTTTGAGCATTAAGATTTCTAGCTTCTATAGGAAAATCCAAAATCATAGTATATTCATTACCACTTATAACAAATAGCCATACTAAGGTTGCCAAACTAAAGGCACCTAACGGAAAAAAAATATTATGGGAAGATGAAATAAATTGAGGAACTTTCAATATAACCCCATAAATCCAGCTTTAGATAAATAAATATCTGGGTTAATCTATTTAGGTTGGTTGCTGTTCTTTTTCAGCATCTTTTGCGTTATTTAGCAATTCTTGCGGTATATCTATTTTCCCACCAGTATCTATCTTTTGGTTCTTTAAATAATCTTTAACCTCATCCGATGCTGACTGCGTATTACTACCACCTGCTAATTCTTCCTTGAATAATATTATTTTTTTATCCTCTGGAGAAACTTTCATAACTATACCCGAAAGATTTGCACCTACTTCATATTGACTTGCTAATGATCGGCGATCTTTCTTTGACATTTTACCAAAAGGAATTATGCCTTCGACATCCATTTCAAGTTGTATAATTATACCCTTATCTAGAACTCTTATTATGCCACCACTTACTTCTTTTCCAGATTCAAAATGGTTAACTATCTCTGGCCATGGATCATCTTGCACTTGTTTTAGACCTAAAGAAATTTTCCGGTTTTCTCTAGAAATGTCCAAAATAACGACATCTATTTCTTGGTCTTTTTCTAGTACATTTTTTGCGTGTCTAACAACTTTTGTCCATGATAAATCTGAGACATGGATTAACCCATCGATACCTTCTTTGAGTTCAACAAAAGCACCAAATTGAGTTAAGTTCCGTATTTTTCCAGAATATATTTTTCCAACTTCAAATTCTTTTTCAATTTCGTCCCAAGGATCAGGGCTCAATTGTTTAACACCTAAACTGATTTTTCTTTCTTCAACATCAATTGAAATAACTTTAGCATCAATAATATCTCCCATTGAATACTCTTCTGATGGATTTTTTATATGTCGAGTCCAAGAAATTTCCGAAACATGTATTAGCCCTTCAACTCCCGATTCTATCTCAATAAATGCACCATAGTTAGTTAAGCTAACAACTGTACCTTTCACTGAGGTACCAATAGGATATTTTATTTCAACCTCGTCCCAAGGATGCGGGGTTAATTGTTTTAAGCCTAGCGAGACTCTTTTTCTTTCAGCATCATATTCAATAACTTTTACAGTAATTTCATCATTGAGTTCAATAATCTCTGAAGGATGGTTCACACGACCCCATGATAAATCTGTTATATGAAGCAAGCCATCAATACCACCTAAATCAACAAAGACTCCAAAATCAGTTATATTTTTTACCCTACCTTCCATAATTGAACCAATTTCTATCTCTTGAAATAATGCTTCTCTTTGCTCTATTAGACTCTCTTCTAAAATCAGTTTATGCGATACAACAATATTTTTTCTAGCTTCATTAAGCTTAACTATTCTTAGGTCAATATCTTTATCTACATAGATATCGAAATCAGTTATTGGCCTTACATCTAATTGTGAACCAGGCAAAAATGCTTGAACTGTGCCTAGATCAACTACCATTCCTCCCTTAATTCTTCTAACAATTTTCCCAGTAATTATCTCTTCATTATCATATGCTTTATTAAGGCTCCGCCAACGAAGCATGAAATCAGCTTTTTCCTTTGATAATATAGTGTTACCACTAGAATCTTCCAGATGTTCTAAGTATACTTCCACCTGGTCTCCTATTGAAGGAAGACTTTCCTCTGTAAACTCACTTCTATCAATTATACCTTCAGATTTAAACCCAATATCAATGAGCACATCTCTATCGTTCATTCCAACTACACGACCATTAATTAATTGATGTTCTGAAATATCAACTAAGGTATTTGTATATGCTTTTCCTAAATCATCTATATTTTTTGTCCGTTCCAATTGAGATTCAATTTCTTCAATAGAAACTGTTTTTATATCATTAAAAAGTTCTGGATTTAGGTAATCTTTTATTTGTTTATCTAAATCAGCAGGCGTTTCATTGACGCTGGTATCATCTTCAAATATATCTGAATTATCTACCTCTTCAACTGTATTATTTTCTATTTTGTCATATAACATTAATCTAATGCCCTTTATTTGTTAACTACGTTCACGATTTTATTAATTACCTCATCGATATTTAAATTACTTGTGTCAATAATAATTGCGCTCTCAGCTTTTTTTAATGGTGAGTGTACTCTAGTTGAATCTTTGTAATCACGCTCAATTATATCGTTTATCACTTTATCAATTGATTGCAATTCACCTATTTTCCTCAAATCATTCAGACGACGTTTTGCTCTAACCTCTTCATCTGCTATCAAAAAGAATTTAAAGTCTGCATTTGGGAATACAACAGTACTGATATCTCTTCCTTCTAGTATACAATCATTAGAATCTGCCATTTTTCTTTGAATTAGAACCATAGAACTTCTAACAATTTTCAACGCACTAACTTCACTAACGCTTTCTGTAACCTGGCTTGAACGAATTTCCTTTGTAATATTGCGACCATTTAGGTGTAATAGTGTTTTAGTTTTAGTTTTAAAAAATTCTAATTTAATTTTTTTTAGATAATTTTCTAAATCTGAAGAATGATCAAACTTAATATTATTTTCTATTAGACCAAAGGTGACCGCTCTATACATTGCACCAGTATCTAAGTAAGTTATACCTAAACGTTTTGCAACACCAATTGCTGTCGTACTTTTACCAGATGCAGCTGGGCCATCAATAGCGATTATCATATCATTTAACTCTCAATAAGCCGGCGAACTTACAAGAAATTGATTTGATAGGCAAAAATTGAAAAAAATATTAAAATTGATGATATCTCCATTTTTAGTTGTTTAATTTCTCTATTATTAAGTAATCTAAACTCACTTTCTTTTAGGCCTCCAAGATTAATTCCACCAAAACTTATTCTATGTAATTTGGACAACTTAATTTTAAGTCTACTAAATATTCTCCTTATCTCTCTTTTTTTACCCTGCCTAAGAACGAGTCTAACATAACATCTTCCTTTTATCATTTTTTGACTCACTACTTCAGCTCTTCCAAATTCTCCATTACCTATATTTATACCTTTTGATATGCGTTTTATTTTTTCAGCATTGATTATTGTATTAATCACAATATCATATTCTCTAACAATTCTATTTTTTGGATGGGTTAAAAAATAATGTAGGTCACCATCATTTGTGAGTAATAATAAACCAGTAGAGTCTTTATCCAATCTACCAACTGGCACTAATCTTTTCTTATAGTAAATGTAATCCATCACAGTTCTGCGGTTAAAAGGGTCATTAACTGAGGTTATAACATTATTAGGTTTATTAAACATAATAACCACCTTATCTTGATCAATTTGGAGTAATCTTCCATCATACCTTATTTCGTCATTTTCATTAACCTTATAGGCAGGATCTAGTATGATTTCATTGTTTACAGTTGTTGTAGCCATCTTTATCAGTTCGTCAGATTTTCGCCTAGAAGCAAGGCCTGACTTCGCCAGATATTTATTTAATCTCATAAAACTATAATCTAAGGTCTTTGTTTTTATTTTCTTCTATTTCTTCATTTTCAAACACGGTCATTTGCTCCCCTAAGCTCGGATCAGAATCTATTAGTTCTGATACTTCTTTTAGCTTTGGCATATCTGAAAGGCGGTTTAAACCAAAATGTTCTAAAAAACTTTTTGTTGTCGAATACAATAGTGGTCTTCCTGGACCAGTGCCTCTACCTTTAATCATTATTAAATTTCTAGTTAGTAATGTTTTTACAACACCTGATGAGTCTACGCCTCTTATAGCCTCAATATCATATCTTCCAATTGGTTGTTTATATGCGATAATCGCAAGTGTATCTAAGGCTGCAGTTGATAATGTAAGTTTATTAGATTTACCAAGAAGACGACGAATCCAGATATCGTAATTTGGGTTTGTAATTAATTGATATCCACCAGCAATGCTATTAATATAATATGGCCTTTCATTTTCGATATAAAATTCATTTAATCTTTTTATTGCATTGTTTAAGCTTGGTACGGGACTATCAAAAACCTGATTTAATTTAGTCTGATTAATAGGCGCTGCATTTGCAAATAACAAAGCCTCAATTATTAGATCTGATTCTTTTTTTTTCATTAGTTATTTTCTGAGCCTATTTTTTGCAACTCAAGATCTCCAAAAACCTTATTTTGCGTAAGTCTACATATTCCTTCTCTTACCAATTCCAATATCGCTAAAAATGTGACAACAATCTCCATTCTTGTTTTTAATTTATCTAATATTGTCGAAAATTTTAGTCTGCCATCTCCATCAAAATATTTAAAAATAAATTCTTTCTGTTTCTCTAGCCTCACTGGCTCTCTATGTAGCTCAAACTGCGATACGACCGGCATATTATCCATCACTGATTTAAAAAATCTCGCTAGGTCATATAATGTTACATCTAAAATAATATTCTCTTCACTATCTAGTTCATCAGTTAGAATTATTGGCTCAAGTTGTCTGCAAAATTTCTGATCTCTCTCATCAGATAAATTTCTTAGCATCTCTGCAGCATCTTTAAATCGTTTATACTCAACTAATTGCTGAACTAGTTCTTTTCTAGGATCTATTATTTCTCCATCATCACCAAGCTCTGGACGTGGTAATAATAATTTTGCTTTTATACGCATTAGTGTAGAGGCCATTACAATAAAATCACCGACAACATGAAGGTGAACTCTCTCCCATTCTTCTACCGCGTCAATGAATTCTTTGGTGATTTTAGCAATTGGAATATCATATATATCTAGCTCATCACGACGTATAAAATAAAGTAAAAGATCTATTGGCCCTTCAAAATTATTTAACTGTATCTTATACATTTAATATGCTATTCCCATTGCTTTACGAATCTTATCCATGTATTCATTTGCAACTACAGAAGCTTTTGTTGCACCATGTTCTAGAGTTTGATATACTTCATCAAGATTTTGCAATAAATGCTCCCTTTTCTGTCTATATGGGCTGAAATAATCATATATTCTTTCTAGGAGTTCTTTCTTAATATCACCATACCTAAGACCAGGTGTATCGTAACGATCACTTAGTATCTTCTTTTCCTCACTACTTAAGAACAATGAATATATTTTGAATAATGGCGTATCTTTATCCTTTGGCTCATTAATACCTGCTGAATTAGTTACTATAGACATCACCATCTTTTTTAGCTCTCTTTCCTCAGTAAAAATAGGTATTGTATTTCCATAAGATTTACTCATTTTTTGACCATCTACTCCAGGTATCAACATAGTTTCTTCTTTAATATCTGGCTCTGGAATAACTAAAATCTTTCCATATATGTTGTTAAACCTATTGGCAATGTCTCTAGTTATTTCTAAGTGTTGTTTTTGATCCTTACCAACAGGAACAATGTCACTACCATAAAGTAAAATATCTGCTGCCATAAGAATGGGGTATGAAAATAATCCCATATGCGGGGTGAGTCCTTTATCAATTTTATCTTTAAACGATGTTGACCTCTCCATAAGACCAATACTTGTCATATTTGAGAGCAACCATGTTAACTCAGCAACCTGTGGAATATCCGCTTGAACCCAAAAAGTAGATTTATCTGGATCCATTCCTAGAGCCAAAAAATCTATGGCGGCATTGATAGTATTATTTTTTAATATATTTTTATCTTTTATCGTAGTTAAAGCATGATAATTAACAATAAAACAAAACAGGTCATTATTTTTTTGATATTCTATCATCCTTGACATCATTCCAAAATAATTGCCTAGATGTAACTTCCCTGAAGGTTGTATTCCACTTAGAACTCTTAATTTTTTTCTATTACCCATTATTCTATAAAAGGGGTTCCATAAATAGATAAGGTCTCCAATCAATTTGTTTTTCTTTAACATAACGTTGAAAATAATGAATTCGATTCGGTCGTTTTGGCTTCTTTATTAGAGGCATACCAGCTTCTTCAGGAGTGTGTTCTCCTTTTTTTTGATTACAGTCTTTACAAGCACCAACCAAATTTTCCCACATGTCTTGTCCTCCTCTAAACCTAGGGACTACATGGTCAACTGTTAGTGAGTTGTTATGTTTACCACAATATTGACAGGTATAGTTATCCCTAACTAGAATATTTTTTCTACTTATTTCAACAGCCATACTATTATTCTTTATATATGTTTTTATTTTTATAACACTTGGAAGATCAAGGGTAATTGATGGACTATGAACCCTGTCACTATAATTAGATAAAACATCAATCTTATTTAAGAAATATAATGTAATCGCACGCTTGGCTGTACAAACTGTCATAGGGGAGTAGTTAGCATTTAATACTAATACAGCACTATTTAAAAGTTGTTCATTAGAAATTTTTGTTTTCATGCAATAAAATTTAATCGAATTGAGCAACTATGTAGGTATATATCTGCTAGGCTTTTATTAAAACCATATTCGTTATGAATAAAGACTTCCTCTTTGACCCATCCCTGACAGTGTATAATACCAAATCCTCCTGTAGATATCCCAACGTGTGTGACTTTATTTTTAGTTCCAAAAAAATGTAAGTCGCCTGGATAGCTATCTTTGCCTTCAATTTTATTTTTAATAAAATAATCAGATTGCTGCCAAGTATCTCTAGGTAAAGATATCCCAGCTGCTAGAAATACTGTTTGTACTAAACCTGAGCAATCAAATCCTAATGAAGATTTACCGCCCCATCGATAAGGGCATCCTATCAGCTTTTTAGCAATTTTTATAATATTATCAGGCTTTGGCTTACCATCAAGGAGAGTAGGCTTTTTATCAGAAATATATTTTTCATCATTAACCGTAAGAAAGGTTCCTTTATTATATCTTAAACGTGTTCCGAAGGGGTATGGTAACTTTTCTGTAACAATATAATCTGATAAGAAATGTTCTGTTTCAATAGTACCGTAAAAATCTTTTAACCAGCTCTTATATCCATCATCCTGCTCTATGTATAGCCAATCATTTTTTTTATCAAGAACTTTAACAGTTTCCCCAGATAATGCTTCAGTAATCTTTGAAGATGTAAAACTGGGCTCTGAATAAGATGGGGCAACCAAGGACCTAATAACAAATAGATTATTGCTTTTACTCATTGATTGAAGTTATAAATAATGAAACTCACATAAAATGATATAGAGAATAAAATAAATATATTCAACATTTATTTATGAATTATTATTATGTAATTTCTCTGATAAGAAATTTTCTTTTTGTCAAAGGGAAGTTCGTTAGAATCGGACACAGTCCCCGCTACTATATTTGTAGAATACTGGTTTAATATTAGCCATCTTTGTTTTATAGGAGGAGAAGGCAAACTAAGTTGACACTGCATAAGTCAGGAGACCTGAGCATAAAGAAGCAAACAATTAACACTTTCGATAGAAAAGTTATGAACAATATTAGTACATTATTTTCAACTCATTTTTCAAAAAAAAACTTTACCAAATTATTAAATCAAATTTTCATTACTTTGCTATTTATTTTTGTTGGGTGCGATAATAGTTTAACCAAATCATCTGATGAAGATAGTTCTAAGCTATTATTTATCGCTAGCGAAGGAAACTTCGGTCAAGGAAATGGATCTATATCTGTATTTAAAGACGGAGAAAAAATTCAGTCATTGTTAGATATTGGCGATGTTGTACAATCAATATTAGTACACGAAGACATGTTGTTCGTCATTGTAAATGGTAGCAGTGAAATAAAAAGATATACTATATCTGAATCAGGACTAGACTTACCTGGGATCACAATTTCAACACAAAGTTCTAGCCCAAGAGAAATGGTTGTATTAAACAAAAAACTATACTTCACAAATTGGAATACTAAAGACATAAAAATTTTAAATCTAAATACTTATGCTATCGAGGATGGGATTTCTCTAGATGGTTTACCTGAAGAAATAATATCTGACGGATCCTTTATTTATACTAGTATATCTAATCTTATCCTTTATGATCAAGGAAATGGCTCAAGAGTGATCAAAATAGATCCCTCAACAAAACAAATTGTTGAAACCTATGAAGTTGGCAGAGGCCCTCAGCACATGGTGATACATGATAATAATTTATGGGTGTCAAGAACATATTATAGTGAAGACTGGTATCAAACATATTTTGGGACTACACATATAAATATTATAACTGGCGAAATAGTAAAAAAAGAATATGGTTCCGGAATGGTTTGTGGTGGAAACGTAATGGTATTTGATAATCAGGTTTATCGAACCTATGAAGGGGGAATCGCACCAATTGATGAAAATGACCTCAGTATTAGATCTTCGTCAAAGATTGGAGACTACGGGGCATCGAACATATACTCTGCTGAAGCATTAAATAAGAATGTATATTTTGGGATAACAAAGGACTATCAATCACCCGATACAGTTTACATTCATAATGATATTGGGGAGTTTGAGTATTTATATGAGGTCGGAGCATCCCCAGGTGACTACGCAATATGGCAATCTAACTAATCCAGAAAATCCCATTTAATGGATAATGATGCGAGCCTGCGCATCTTAGGAAAGTATGGATTAAACTGGATACTATAGTCCTCATTGTTACTACCTAAATAATCATAGATAATATTAGCTAGATTATTCATTTCATATTTTAACTGTAAATTTTTTACTATACATACTATAGAAAAATCTATTAGCCATATATTTTCTAATGGCTCTTCAGTCATGATTCTTACTGGATATTGTTCCGTCGGGTGCATTAAATAATCACTATACCTGTTTAAGAATCCGCTAAATGAAAGTGACGTGTGAACTCCCATTGAACTTGAAAATAATTTAAAATGATTATTGAATTTAATCTTAACCCTACCTTCGATTCCGTCAGTGATATAATTATTGGACTTCATTTTATCGTAACTGAACACGAGAAAATGATGATCAATAAACCTATACTTTATCGTTCCTGAAAACCAAATGTTAGATCCATCATCCGGTAATATTCCATTGAGCAATGAGTTCGGGTCTCTTTTATAACTATTAAAGTAAAAATAAACCCATGCATTTATTTTTTTTTGAGACCATTGGCCAGATAATATAAATTGATCTTTTTGTTCAAGAAACATTGTGTCTGTTAGACTAATATGCGATGGTCCAAAATTGTGGTTAAAACTTGATGTAAATAAAGACCTTCCAATATCATATCTCGCCTTACCATCCATAATAAATTTGAAATTACTGCCGAATTCTATTCTTCCTAGGTTAAATGAATAATTGGTATGAGCTATTCTAATTTTTATTGAATTCCAACCAACAGATCTAAATGAGTCTGATCTCAAAGATCTTTTACTAATATTTGTAAGAATCGAAAAGGTATAATTATTATGTTTAATCCAATTTATGGATCCTAAAAATTTAGTTCGTGTAAGGTAGCGGACACTTTCAGTTAACGCTTCTGAATGTATGCTATTATAACGTTGCAAAAAATTATGAGCATTAATAGTAAAATATGCACTATTATAGTCACGCCTATATGAAAAGTTTGAAGATGTAATTCTTGAATCAATATATGCTGTTCCCAAAGTATCAAATAATCCAAAGTCTGAATTAAAATTTCCAATAGCTATATCTATTTTATTATTATTTATTTTTGAACTATAAGTTCCTAAGTAAGTATACTGTATCGGTTTTGGTGAATCAGGTGAAATAGTATACTGATTATATGCACCAGCATATCTTTTTTTAAAGCCATTTAAACTGGTTTTTTTATTATTAGTTGAGTATTCTAATCCAATATCTAGATTATCTAAATAATAGTCACCTTGTATATAATCAAAATATGATGAAGTATAATTAGAATCAGATAATGTTGAATCTATAGTTGAATTAAAATAACCAGACTCAATTTGTGGACCAAATATAGAAGGATAGTTTGAAAAAGTTCCATCAAAGAAAAAATTTCCTGAGCTCCAATCCTCGTTCCACATTATGCTTCCATTATTAATAACATAACCTTGATGTCTAGAAAAATCGTATGGCATGTTTAATTTATCTTGTGCCATAACTATTCCTATTAAAAGAAAAATTAAAATTCGTAACATAAAAGCAAAATATATCTATTGTACTATGTTTATATAATGAAGAAAAAATATTAAGATAAAAGTAACATCTTAAATGAGTAAATCAAAAATATCTATTTCAACGATAACCTATAAGAAAAAGGAGGATATTAGGATACTTAATTCTTGTTTATCAAACTGGTTTACAGATCCAAAGATACTTCATTTTGTACACCCTGAAATGGCATACCCTTTTAAGATAGAACGATGGATCAGTCTATCATATCTACATAAAACTAGTACACTTATTCTTAAAGATCATAATTGGATTATTGGTCATCTAAGTATTAGAAAAAATAAAAAATCAAAATTAGCACACTTATTCCATTTAATTATAGATCCTAATTATCAGAAGAAAGGATACGCAAAAAAATTAATTTTCCACGCTGAAAAAATTATTATGGAAAATAATATTAATAAAATTACCATAAATGTCATGAAAAAGAATCAAATCGCAAAAAAACTATATAATGATTTGGGTTATTTAGATATAAGCATAAATAGATCTGGTAAAATAAAAATGGAAAAGGATTTTCTGAACTAAAGGAACTATATTATTTTTTTATTGGCTTTACAAATAGCTGATGTACGTGCCTAACAAGCTTGTATCCATGTTCTGTAACAATATCTTCTTGAAGCTTTTCAAGTTCTTCATTATAAAATTCTATTATTTCCCCTGTCTCAACACATATAATATGGTCATGGTGTTCTTCTTTTATTTTGTGCTCATAGAGGGCACGACCATTACCTAGATCCATTTTTCTGACTAGATTGTTTTTTACTAATACATCAATGGTCCTATATACAGTAGCTCTTGATACTTTTATATCATTATTTTTTTTTAAATCAAAATATATCTTTTCAGCGTCTCTATGCTCAGATGAGTTTTTTATTCCATCCCAAATCCTCTGCCTTTGCTTAGTATATCTTAGGCCTTCACTTTTTAGTATATTTTTAAATGTATCAATATGGTTTGTTTTATTTTTCATTATTGAAAAATTAAGTTTGTATAATGCCTTTTAAAATAACCGACAATGAATAGTGAATAAAAGTAAATTATATTTTTTTTAGATTAGCAAATTTTACAATTAATTTTTTTCTAGTTCCGTCATTAAAAACAACTCCAACTCTCTGATTTTCACCAGTGCCACTCAAAGCCATTATCTTGCCAGCTCCAAATATGGAGTGCTCAACATTATCACCCACTTGAAAATCATCGAAATCCGTAACGGTTCTAACCATTTGGGTTAGCCCCTCTTTTTTTCTTTTGTTAATTATGAATTTTCTAGTTACTGCAGAACTAAAGCTGATTTTTTCTAAAGAATCCTCAGGTATCTCATTAATAAACCTGCTCGGCAAACCATTAACTGTTTCAGTCCCCATTCTCCGCCTGTTAGTAGCATATAAAATATATACTCGTTCCTCAGCTCGAGTTAGTGCAACATAAAAAAGTCTCCGTTCTTCTTCTAATTCTTTTTTATCATCAATGGAGCGAGATAAAGGGAAAAGGCCATCATCCATACCAGCTATAAATACTACAGGAAATTCTAGACCTTTAGATGAGTGCACCGTCATCATTGTAACCCTATTATCAGAGTCATTCCAGTGATCTATATCTGTTTGTAAAGATACATCTTCAAGAAATCTACTTAAACTTGCTTTTGGATCACGAAGTGAAAATTCTTCAATACTCGTCAATAACTCTGCAACATTATCAAAGCGATCTTTCGCATCTGGTTCAGGCGAGTCTTTTAAATGTGATAGGATACCTATTTCTTCGACTAAACTTCTGGCTAATTCACTTGCGCTAAGTTTTTCTCTTAAATCATGATATTTTATTATCGTATTATAAAATTTATGTAAAGCATTAGCCTGTTTCCCTCTAATGTCCATCTTGTTAGGTTTTTTGAGTACATCAACGAATCCAATTTTATCTTTTTCTGATTGTTGAACGCATTTGTCTATAGTCTTGGCTCCTATCCCTCTAGCAGGGAAATTAATTATTCTTCTTAACGAAATAGTGTCCTTGAGATTAACAACGAGTCTAAGATAAGCTAATACATTTTTTACTTCCTTACGCTCATAAAAACGAACGCTACCAACAATATTATATGGAATCCCCTGCCTTATAAAACTTTCTTCTAGTGCTCTAGATTGTGCATTCGTCCTGTATAATATAGAAAAATTATTAAAATTTCTTTTGTTGAGTTTTATTTCTTTTTCAATCGATGATATAATAGCACTAGCCTCTTCTTGTTCATCAATTGTTTCTATCAAACCTAAGGCTTCACCTGAACCATTTGCTGCTATTAGATTTTTATTTTCTCTTCTATCATTATTCATAACAACAGCGGTCGCTGCATTTAAAATCTGCTGAGTTGAACGGTAGTTTTTTTCTAGTGTAAAAACTCTGCAACTTGAAAAAGTTTTTTCAAAGTCAAGAATATTCGAAACCTCTGCTCCCCTCCATCCATATATTGATTGATCATCATCGCCAACTACGCAGATATTTTGATGTGATAGAGCTAATTTAGTTAAGAATTGAAATTGAGCACGGTTAGTATCTTGGTATTCATCGACAAGGATATATTTCCACCTTTTTTCATATTTGTTCAATATAGATGGTTTTTTTTCAAAAATCTCAAGAGGAAAGTTTAACAAATCATCAAAATCTAATGCATCATTGAGTTTAAGAGCCTTTTGATATTGTGCATAAATTGTTGATATTGTCTTTTCAAGAATTGTTCTAGCCTTTCTTTCAAATATATCAGGACTTATCATTTTATTTTTTAATAAACTAATTTGATTTCTTAATTGATTTGGAGCAATTAAAGTTTTAGATATACCATTGTCTTCAAATAAAACTTTTAACAAGTCAAGCTGGTCTTTTACATCGTAGATAGCAAAGTGTTTACTAAAACCAAGTACTTGAATATCTTCACGAAGTATCCTTGCACATATTGAATGAAAAGTGCCAATAGATAAAGGGAGTTCACTGCGCTTTAGTAGTTTCATAACCCTATCTTTCATTTCTTTAGCTGCTTTATTTGTAAATGTAACTGCTAATATTTCTTCGGGATCAAATATCCCCTCATCTACAAGATAAAACAACTTATGAGTTAGAACTCTAGTTTTTCCACTTCCTGCTCCAGCAAAAATCAATACTGGTCCATCTACCGCTTCGACAGCAGCCTTTTGAGTTGGATTAAGAGACTTCAAACTCATGAACCAACCTTTTCTCTTTTAACTTTCCTTCGTATTCTCTGAAAAGCCCTCTTCGCACGCTCATGTTCTTTTTCATTTTTAGAAAAAGTATGATACCCATCTCCCTTCGCAACAAAGTAAAGATAATCATTTTTTTGCGGATATAATGCCGCATTTAATGATTTGAACCCAGGGGAATTAATCGGTCCAGGCGGTAGTCCTCCATATAAATAAGTATTATATGGAGATTTAATCCTTAAATCCTTGTTAAGAAGTCTTCGAGGGCCATCCTTGATAATATATTGGACCGTAGGATCAGCCTGAAGTCTCATTCCTTTATTTAAACGATTATGATATACCGCAGAAATTATAGGCCTCTCAGAATCAAAAATTGCTTCACCTTCAATAATAGAAGCTAGAGTTAGTATCTGATGTTGAGTAAAATTCATATTTTTTGCCTTAGCAATATTTGGATCAGTCCAAAAATATTTATATTCCGCAATAAGCCTTTTAATAACAGACTCCTCGTTCTCTCCTTCAAAAAAATAATATGTATCAGGATATAAGTAACCTTCAAGGTTCTTTGCTTCAATTCCAAGGCTAGTAATGAAGCTTTCATTATTAATAAGAGAATAAACATTGTTATAATTAAATCCAATCTCCTTAGATAAATGATCCAGTATCTGTTTTATGGTCCATCCTTCCAATAAAGTGATTTTTTTTCTTTCAGGATTACCATTAACTAATTGGTTAATAATATTATTATTCACACTCACATTTTTTAAAAGAAACGTCCCAGCTGGTATATTGGTATCTAATCCTCTTATTTTTGTAGCCAATTGAAAAATCCCTTCATTAGTAATAACTCCTTTTTTGAAAAGTTTTTTAGATACTATAGATAATGATTCTCCATGATTAATGGTAACCTTTATATCTTTAAGCATATTATTCTGCGGCCAATAAAAAATTGTTATTAATGAAGTAACTACTAGTATTAAACCAGATAATATGAAATAGATAATTATAAATCTTGGACTTCTTTCTTTACTCATTTAAAGGGGGCAAATTTATATCTTCTTTTCTGTCACTGTCAATTTTGATTATATAATTTTATATTTTGTATGAAAAATGACTTTGGATGGTATACCATGAATAGTAATTTTGCTCCCGCTATGAGTAAACTGTTTCATAATGGTGAGGCTGAATCTGGAAATCTTTTTGATACCTGGTCTTTTTCGAGTAAAAATTATATACTATTTATATCTGGAGTTATAATAATAATACTCGGTTATATTATTATGTATTCTGGAGAAACATATAGCTTTCAGAGTCTATCAGTGGCACCCATTTTGCTATTTATAGGATATCTAGTCCTAATTCCTGCTTCTTTGCTATACAAAGAAAGAAAATTGGACACAGATAAGGATTAGGGATCGTAGTTCAGTTGGTTAGAACGCCGGCCTGTCAAGCCGGAGGTCGAGGGTTCGAGTCCCTTCGGTCCCGCTACTCTTAAACCCCAGTTTCTCATCGAGAGGTCGGGGTTTTTTCTTTATTATAGAAACAGCAAACAAGATTAATTAATTCCTACTTTAAG
>Ga0257113_1000006_pt1 | contig 65066 bp, 72 predicted proteins | sample LP_taG_4_FD_191568 | JGI IMG/M metagenome (GOLD analysis project Ga0257113, IMG submission 191568) | Marine microbial communities from Northeast Subartic Pacific Ocean, Canada - LP_J_2015_P26_2000m | ecosystem: Environmental > Aquatic > Marine > Oceanic | place: Canada: Northeast Subartic... | reverse complement strand
TGGGGCCTGTGCCTGCCATCCCGGGTGAGTAGGGAGCATCCATGACGGGACGCCTCGAGGGAAGGATCGCCTGCATCACCGGTGCCGGTTCCGGCCTGGGTAGGGCCATGGCGATCCGGTTCGCCGAGGAGGGGGCCACCGTGGCTGCCCAGGACCTCCGCTGGGAGGCTGCCGACGAGACCCTGCACCTCCTGAATGGTGACGGCCACCGGGCGTTCGCCGGTGACGTGTCCGATGAGGCGGCGATGGGCGCGGTCTTCGCTGAGATCTACGGTGCCTATGGTCGGCTGGATATCCAGGTCAACAACGCCGGCGTGGATCGACTTCCGGGCGATGGCTTCGACGAGATGCTGGCCGGCGAGGGTCCGCAGATCTCGCTGATGGACCACGGTGCCTTCATACGGATGCTGGCCATCCATGTAGGTGGCACCTTCCTGTGCACCCGCGAGGCCGTGAAGCTCATGGACCGGGGTGGCTCGGTGATCACGTTGTCCAGCATCGCCGGACTGGCCGGGTGGGGACCGGTCCACTACGCCTCCGCCAAGGGCGCGATCCTGGGATTCACGAAGGCGGCCTGCAGGGAGCTGGGGGCAATGGGCATACGCATCAACGCCATCGCTCCCGGGGTGATCGACACCCCGATGACCGCCGGCGTGGACGAGGCCCTCCTGGCGCCGCTCGTCATGATGACGCCACTTGGGAGGAAGGGGACGGCTGAGGAGATCGCCGCCACCGCCCTCTACCTGGCGTCGGACGAGAGCTCGTTCACCACCGGCCAGTGGTTGTCGCCCAACGGGGGCCTGATCACCATCTAGGCGGGCACCGGGTATGCAGCCCGGATGGCCTGGTCAGGTCCAGGCGCTCAGTTGGTCAGGTCCAGGTCCAGCAGGTGGCGCTCCGCCACCTCTTCGGAGAGTCCCATCTCCGCCATCCCGGCGGCCAGCACCAGGCGGTAGGAAACGCTGGGCGGGGCTGCCGGCGGCGGCTGGCTGGTGGCGAGGGTGCACGCCGGGTATCCGTCGATGGCCTCCATGCCGAGGAGCAGGTCGATGACACCGTCCAGCACCCGAACGGACTCGCCGGGCCCGGGCACCTGGTCGGGGAGCGAGGCCGCAGAGGTGGGGAGGCCGTTCTCCTGGGCCACGATGTCGGCCAGCTGATCCCATGTGACCAACCAGGCCCGCCCGACCACGGGTAGCCGGTCCTGGGATGTCGGTTCGGCGGGGCACATGCAGCAGGCGCCGTTCCAGCGTCGGGACTCGCCGCCGAAGTACACGGGGTACGGGACCACCACCTGGCGGTCGCCGGTCGGCAGGGTCGTGTCGGTGCTGCCCCGGTGGGCACCCCAGACGGCATCGTCGCCGCAACCGGTTATGTAGGCGAGGAAGCGGTCGGTCAACAGGTTCGAGCCGTAGGCCACGTACCAGACGGGTTCGGTGGGGTTCACAGGCCGGGCCCGCAGCGGTGAGCGCGCATCAGCCCAGGAGACGGGCCAGGCCGTCGGCGGCCGGGTCGCCCTCCGGGGGAGGCTCCTCGTGCAGGCGGTTCAGCCAGGAGAGGCTGACGTAACCGGCCATCACCGCCCCACCGTCGGTCTCCGGTGGCAGGTCGCCGGCCTCGCCCCAGTCCATCTCCACCCGGTAGGTGCCGGCATGGCCCTCCTTGGGCACCAGGCCGGCGGTGGTGAGGCTCCGTGGTGGTGCCGATCCGGTCACGGTGTGGCGCCAACCCTGGATCTCACGCATCTCCAGGTTGGGCACGTTCACGTTCAGGACCGATGGAGTGGCCGGCGGGGAGGCGAGGACCCCGGCGACGACGGCATGTGCCACGGTCGCAGCGGTCGACCACCGCTGGTTGACCAGCACCTCGTCGGCTCCCTGGCCTTCGATTCCCCAGCCTGTGACGGCCTGGCTGACGGCGATGCCGGTGATCTTCCCGTTGCGGGCCGTGAGGGCCGCGCCCACGGTGCCCGAGTGGTACACGGACCGGCCGACGTTCATCCCCGGGTTGATCCCGGCCACGACCAGGTCGAACGGGTCGCCGAAGAGGCCGAGGCGGCTGTAGATGACGCAGAGGCCGGGGGGCCCGCTGACCGACCACGCCCGGTCCACCCCGTCGATGTGGGCATCGTGGACCTCGGGTCGGATGAGGTGCATGGCGCCCAGCGAGGCCCCGGCGCCCGAGTACTCGCTGTCGGGGGCCACCACCGTGACGTCGCCGAGGTCCACGAGGGCGCGTGCCAACTCGTGGAGGCCGTCGGAGTCGATGCCGTCGTCGTTGGTGACCAGGATCCTCATGGCAGGCGACCGTAACGGTGGCACGGTGCCGGGGCGTCAGCCGCCGAGTCGGGTGCTGAGGCGCTCACACTCGGCCATCAACCGGGCTGCGGTGTCCTTTGCCGTCTCGTGCTCGGCGACGACGGTGGCGGCCCGGTCCGGGTCCTGGTACAGGTCCGGGTCGGCCAGGCGGTTCTGGATCTCCAGGACGCTGGCCTCGGCGGCCTCCCAGTCTCGTTCGGCCCGGGCGAGGCGTCGCCGGATCCCCTGGTCGGGGTCCTTCGGCTTGCCCTTCTTCTGCTTCTTCGCCGGTGGTCCCGCCCCCTGGGCAGCCCGGCCACCCGTCTTGTGGACGGATGGCGCAGGGGCGGCGTCAGGCCGCGTCGGGTAGAGGATCCGGTCCGGGACACCCTCGTGCCACACGGCCCGCCCGTTCCTCACCTCGACCAGCACGTCGGCCACCGACCTGATGAGGTGCCTGTCGTGGGTGATCAGCACCACGGTCCCGGGGTAGGCCTCCAGGGCGTCCTCCAGGACGTCGCAGCTGGGGAGGTCCAGGTGGTTGGTCGGCTCGTCCAGGATCAGGAGGTTCACCGGCACTGCGAGGGTCTTGGCCAGCGCCAGCCGGGTCTGCTCGCCACCTGAGAGGTCCCCTACCCGCCGGTCCACGGCGTCGCCACGGAAGCCGAAGGATGCCAGGTAGGTCCGGGGATTGCGGCCGTCGGTACCGACGCCCGGAACGGTCTTGAACTCCTCGAGCACCGTGCGCTGATCATCCAGGATCTCGGCCTGCAGTTGGTCGAAGTGGGAAATGTCCACGTTCGTGCCACGGGTGACGCGGCCGGCCAACGGCGCCATCTCGCCTGTGAGGAGTCGGACGAGGGTCGTCTTGCCGGCGCCGTTGGGGCCGACCAGGGCGACCGTGCGCCCGCGTTCGATGTCGAACGTGACGTCTCGGAGCACGATCTCGGGCTCCAGGCCGTCGCCGTCGTCGTATCCCGCCGTGACCCCTTCCAGTTCGGCCACGAGGCGTGAGGAGCGGCGTGGCTTCGGGAACCCGAACCGGGAGGCGGGATCCTCCGGTCGGTCGACGACCACCCTGTCCAGCTTCTCGAGGGACTTGATCCTGCTCTGGACCTGCCGGGACTTCGTGGCCTTGTACCGGAAGCGTTCGATGAACCTCTCCGTATGGGCCACCTGTCGGGACTGTTGAGCCGCCATGGCCTGCTGGAGGAGCAATTTCTCCTCGCGTGCCACCACGAAGTCGGCGAAGCCGCCGACGTACTCGGTCAGGCGACTACCGGCGAGTTCGATGACGCGGTTGGCAACGGCGTCGATGAAGTCCCGATCGTGGCTCACGAACAGGAGGCCCCCGGACCAGGCGGCCAGGTGCTGCTCCAGCCAGGCCACGCTGTCCACGTCCAGGTGGTTGGTGGGCTCGTCCATGATGAGCAGGTCCGGGGCCGAGAGCAGCAGGCGGGCGAGGGCCACCCGCATGCGCCAGCCTCCCGACATCTCGTCCATGGGCCGACCGTGGTCCGCCGGGTCGAATCCCAGTCCGGAGAGGATCCGGTGGGCGTCGGACTCCACGGCGTACCCGCCGATCTGCTCGAAGCGGGACTGGGCTTCGCCGAAGTCGTCCAGGGCCCGAACCTGGTCGGCCCCGGAGGTCTCGCCGATCCTGATTCCCAGGGCCTCGATCTGGTGGGCCAGTTCCGTGACGGGACCGGCACCCAACATCACCTGCTCGAATACCGACCTACCGGTCTCGGTCGGTAGTTCCTGTGGCAGGTAGCCGATCCGGAGGTCCCTGGGACGGTGGACCTCGCCGGCGTCTGCGTCCTGCAGGCCGACGATGGTCTCGATGAGGGTGGTCTTGCCGGTGCCGTTGCTGCCCACCAGGGCGATCCGTCGGCCCGGCCCCAACTGCAGGGAGGCGTCCTTGAAGAGGGTTCGGGTCCCGAAGGATCGGGACAGGCCGGAGGCGGTCAGCACCCCGGGAGGGTATCGCCGCGCAGGCTGGTGCCCCGGTGGCGTCGGCCCGTCAGGAGGAAGGTGGGTCCCATCGGATGACGGCCGCCGCAGAGGACATCCCCGCACCGAAGCCGACCATGAGCACCAGGTCGTCGGGCGCCACCCGATCGTTGTCGAGGGCGTCCACCAGCGCCAGGGGAATGGATGCCGCCGACGTGTTCCCGGTCCTCTCGAGGACCATTGCGGCCTTCTCGCGGGGAATGTCCAGACGTTTCATGGCTGCGTCGATGATCCTGATGTTGGCCTGGTGCGGCACCACGAGGGTTATGTCGTCCATCGTCACGCCGGCCCTGTCCATGGCGTTGCGGGCCGCACCCTCCATGGCAAGCACGGCCCTGCGGAACACCTCCTTGCCGTTCATGAAGATCTTGCCGCCATGTTCGCAGGAGAGGATTCCGGCGGCCGACCCGTCCGACATGAGGTCCCAGCCGAGCAGGGTCGGGGAGTCGGCCGATCGTTGGATCACCACGGCCCCTGCACCGTCCCCGAACAGCACGCACGTCCCGCGGTCGGTCCAGTCGACCAGGTTGGAGAGGGCGTCGCTGCCGATGAGCAGGATCGTGTCCACGCCGCCTTCGGCGAACTGCATGGACGTCACCAGGCCGTACACGAAGCCCGAGCAGGCAGCGTTCAGGTCGATCGCTCCGCACCTCAGCCCCAACTCGTGCTGGACGACCGATGCGCTGGCCGGGAACTGCTGCTCGGAGGTGCAGGTGGCCAGGAGCAGGAGGCCGACGTCGGTCGGGTCGACACCGGCCATGGCCAGGGCATCGCGTCCGGCGATGGTCGACATCTCGGTGACCTTGCCGTCGACGTGCCTGGCGGCGATCCCGGTGCGCTCCCTGATCCACTCGTCGGTGGTGTCCACGAACTCGGCCAGGTCGTGGTTGGTGAGCCGTCGCTCTGGGAGGTGGGTCGCCCAACCGGTGATGCGGCCGTGGGCCATGGGGTGCTCCGATGCGGTATTCGGGGGCCGAACGGTGACAGGCCCGCTGAAAGGGTAGTCAAGCGGGGATGCGAGCCGTGGCGGTCAGGGTCCGGGGCCGCTGGCCGGAGGTGGTCGGGTTAGGGTCGGGCCAGCATGCAGGATCACGAGGTCGCCGGACTCCTGGCCGGCGAGGCCGGGGATCTTCTGCTCGAGATCCGGGACCGTGCCATGGCTGAGGGGTGGTCCCCCAACCGGCTCCGGGACGAGGGTGACCGCCAGGCCCACCGACTCCTGGTCGATCGCCTGAATGGGCTGCGACCCCACGACGCCCTGCTTTCCGAGGAGGGTCAGGATGACGGCGCGCGTGTCGATGCCGAGCGGGTCTGGATCGTGGATCCGTTGGACGGCACCCACGACTTCGGTCGACCGGGGAGCATCGAGTGGGCCGTCCACGTAGCCCTCGTGGTGGACGGTTCGCCGTCAGCGGCGGCAGTGTGCCTGCCGGCGAGTCGTCGTCTCTACGGGACGGCGATGTCCACCGCAGCGCGCCCATCGGAACGGGACCGTCCGGTCGTCATCACCAGCCGGTCACAGTGGGGGGAGGCCGAGGAGGTCGCGGCGGCGATCGGGGGAGTGGTCCGGTCCTGTGGGTCGGCAGGGGTGAAGGCCATGGCCGTGGTGGCCGGATCGGCGGACGTGTACGTGCACCCGTCAGGGCTCTACGAGTGGGATGCCTGTGCACCGGCCGGGGTGGCGATGGCGGCCGGGCTGGACGTTCACGGTGTGGACGGTTCTCGCCTCCAGTTCAACAAGGCCCGCCCGGTCGTACCGGGCCTCGTCATAAGTCGACCCGAGTACACGGTGTCGGTGCTCGGCGCCCTCCGCTGGTAGCCGGGTCCGTCAGGCCACCAGCAGGCAGAGCAGTTCGTCGACCTGCTCCGCCAGGGCGGCCTCGTCAGCGTTGTTGACCACGACGTGGTCCGCCACGGCGCGACGGTCCGCATCGGTGGCCTGGGCGGCCATTCGCGACCGGGCATCGTCGACAGCCATGCCCCTGGCGACCAACCGCTCCAGTCGCACCTCGGCCCTGGCCTCCACCACGACCACCTCGGTGTAACCGCGCCCGTCGGCCAACTTTCCGAGGTCGCTCTCCACGAGCACGGCCATGTCCAGCACCACCAGGTCCGGCGGGTCCTCGGACAGGGCCTCCATGCACCGTGCGATCTCGCGGTCGATGGCGGGGTGGCTGATCGCCTCAAGGTCGGTGAGACGACCCTCGCAGGAGAACACCTCGCGGGCCAGCGCCGCCCGGTCTATCTCACCGTTGGCGTCCAGCACGCCGTCGCCAAACTCGGACACCACCGCACGTCGGATCTTGTCGTGGGTGAGGACGCTGCGCCCCAGGGCGTCGACGTCGACCACCACCGCACCCCGTTCGGCAAGCAACCCGGCGACGGTGGACTTGCCGGCGCCAATGCCCCCGCATATGCCGACGACCTTCACCTCCCGGTCAGATTGCCGGAGAGATCAGGCCGTAGTGGCCGTCGAATCGCCGGTACAGCACCTGGCCCCGGCCCGAGTCGGGTTCGGCGAAGAACACGAACGACTCGTCGCCTTCGTCCAGGAGCACCTCGGCATCGAGCAGCGGAAGGTGGTTCAGGACCAGGGTTGCCGCATGGATCGGGGGGCGGGTGTCGCCGGGCAGGTCCTCCCCGTCGACTGCGGGTACGACGTGGATGGCGCCGTCTCCGTTGTGGAACACGACGCGGTCGATGTCGTGGTCGGTGTCCAGGTACAGGTAGAAGCCATGGTCCAGGAGGTCCATCTCGTCAGCCGCCTCCTCGACCGTCATGGGGTGCATGGCGAGCGACTTGTGGCGCACCACCTCGCGTTCGTCTGGCGGGATCAACGCGAATCCGGGATGGCTGGCGACAGGTTCCGGCTCGCGGTCGTGGCGCCGGCCCTCGAGGCGCTTGCGGTGCCGTCGGAGCCGTCGACCCAGGCGATCGTCCAGTTTGTCGATGGCCTCGATCATCGTGTCGGCCGATGCGTGGGCCCGGATCGCCATGCCGTTCAGGTCGAGCGTGGCCTCCGCTATGGCGGCCAGCGACTCCGACGTGCCCTCGCGGAGCCTCAGTTTGACCACGGCTGCGAGCACAGGCTCATGGCCCAGGTCGCACAGGTCCCGCACCTTCCCAGTCGCATGTTCCCGATCGTCGTTCCTCACAGGTCCCTGCGTGAGAATTTCGACTTCACAGACGGCATGTGGCTTGGTCAAGCCTTCTCCTTCATGTGTCGACCCCGGTCGATCATCGCCGGGAATGTGCCAGCCCATCATGGCGCGTGGGGGTGGCGTTGTCAGCCCCGGCCGGCCCCGGAGGGACGTGTCGACGACGAGGGAATCCCGGACAGTCCGGCGAGACTGCGGGCCTATGGCATTTCGACTGGGAAACCTCCGCGATGGTAGGGCCGTCCTCATGGACGATGGCCTGGTAGCGGCAGTCGACGGAGCGACGGCCCGCTGGTGGGACCTCGGCCGTCTGACCGATGGCCGCCTGGCAGACCCGATGGATGCCCTCGGCGATCCGGCGGCCCTGCACGCGCTGACCGATGCGGCGGGCATTCCCTCCGGTGGGGCGGACGGCTGGGTCGGCCTGGACGGTCTGGGTCCGGCCGTGCCCAGACCCCGCAAGGTCTTCGGCATCGGCATGAACTACCTGGCCCACATCGACGAGATGCACCGGGCTCCGTCGACCGCCCTCGTCATCTTCACCAAGTTTCCGTCCTGCCTGGTGGGTCCGGCCGACGACGTCGTGGTGGTCGGGGATCGCACCGACTACGAGGTGGAGCTGGTGGTGGTGGTGGGTCGACGGTGCCGCCACCTCGACGAGTCCGACGTGTGGGATGCCGTGGCCGGCGTGACCGTGGGCCAGGACATCTCGGAGCGGGCACTCCAGACGGCCTCGGAGCCAGCCCAGTTCAGCCTCGGCAAGAGCTACGACACGTTCGGGCCCATCGGTCCGAACGTCGTGTCCATCGACCTGCTGGAGGAGAGGGACGACCTCCTGCTCGGCTGCTCGGTGGATGGCGAGGTCCGACAGGACAGTCGGACCAGCAGGATGATCGTCGGTGTGGGGCAGCTGGTCGCCTACCTCTCGAGCGTCTGCACGCTGGAGCCGGGTGACCTGGTGTTCACGGGTACGCCGGCCGGCGTGGGCGATGCCCAGGGCAGGTGCCTGCGTCGCGGCCAGCGGATCCAGTCCCACATCGCCGGGGTCGGTCACATGGTCAACGACTGCATCTGACCACGGTCATGGCGCCGGTCGGCCCTGGCCGGGCGCCTGATGGTCGGAACCTGGCAACTAGTCCAGGTTCACCGGCGTGGAGACCTCGTCGAAGAAGTCCCCACCCTTGTCGTCGACCACGATGAACGCCGGGAAGTCCTCCACCCGGATGCGCCAGATGGCTTCCATGCCGAACTCCGGGTACTCCAGGACCTCGACGCTACGGATGGAGTCCTGGGCCAGACGGGCTGCGGGCCCACCTATCGATCCGAGGTAGAAGCCGCCGTGGCGTGCACACGCCTCGGTCACCTGTCGGGAACGGTTCCCCTTCGCCAGCATGACGAGGCTTCCGCCGGCCGCCTGGAAGCGCTCCACGTAGCCGTCCATCCGTCCTGCAGTGGTCGGCCCGAAGGATCCGGAGGCATACCCCTCCGGGGTCTTGGCGGGACCGGCGTAGTAGACGGGATGGTCCCGCAGGTAGGCGGGCATCGGTTCCCCTGCATCGAGCAGCTCGGCGATCCTGGCGTGGGCGATGTCGCGGGCCACCACGAGGGTCCCGGTGAGGGAGAGCCGGGTCTTCACCGGATGCTTCGAGAGTTCGCTGCGGATGGCGTCCATCGGCTGGTCCAGGTCGATGGGGACCACCGTGGACGAGAGGTCGTCGTCGCCCACGTCGGGGAGGAACCGGGCCGGGTCCTCCTCCAGCTGCTCCAGGAAGACCCCCTCGGCGCTGATCTTCCCAAGGGCCTGCCGGTCGGCGGAGCACGAGACGGCGATCCCCACGGGGTTGGAGGCGCCGTGCCGGGGGAGTCGGACCACCCGGACGTCGTGGCAGAAGTACTTGCCGCCGAACTGGGCCCCGATCCCGAAGCCACGTGTCATCTCCAGGATCTCCGCCTCCCATTCGAGGTCCCGGAAGCCGTGGCCGGAGGGGCTGCCGCTGGTGGGGAGGTCGTCGAGGTAGTGGGCTGAGGCGTACTTGGCGGTCCGCAGGGTGTGCTCGGCCGAGGTGCCGCCGATGACGACGGCCAGGTGGTACGGCGGGCAGGCCGAGGTACCGAGGGTCCTGAGCTTCTCGTCCAGGAAGCGGGCCAGGCTCTCGGGGTTCAGGAGGGCCTTGGTCTCGTGGAAGAGGAAGCTCTTGTTGGCCGAGCCGCCGCCCTTGGCCATGAACAGGAACTTGTAGGAATCGCCGGGCACCGACTCGATCTCGATCTGGGCGGGGAGGTTCGTCCCGGTGTTGCGTTCGGTGAACATGTCCAGCGGGGCCAGCTGCGAGTAGCGCAGGTTGGACGTCAGGAAGGTGTCGTAGATGCCGCGGGAGATCGCCTCCCTGTCGTCATCGCCGGTGAGCACCAGCTCGCCCTTCCTGGCCGACACGATGGCCGTGCCCGTGTCCTGGCACGAGGGGAGCACGCCGCCGGCTGCGATGCAGGCATTCTGGAGGAGTTCGGAGGCCACGAACCTGTCGTTGGCTGAGGCCTCGGGGTCATTCAGGATGGCCGCCAGCTGCTCCAGGTGGCTGGTCCGCAGGAGGTGGGAGATGTCGTGCATCGCCGTGGCGGTGAGCAGGCGGATCGCCTCGGAGTCGACCTCCAGGAAGGTCCGGCCGCCCGGGCCGTCCACGGTCGACACGCCGTCGGCGGTGAGCTTTCGGAACGTGGTGGTGGAGTACTGATCCCGGAGCAGCGGGAGAAGTTCGGCGTATGCGAAATCCTCCTGGTCGGCCATGGGTGAAACCTACCGGGCGACCGGGTACGCGACGGTGGTGGATGGTCCGTCGGGTGACGCCCGGATATCAGGCGGGCTGACAGCCTGGTCTGGTCGTCGGGGGGGGAGGGGAGGAGGCGGTCCTCAGGAGGCGAGGTCGGCCACGATCGGTTCCCAGAAGTCCGGCCCGGCCTCGGAGCCCGTGGAGTAGAAGCTGAGACGGTCGATGCAGTCGCCGTACCGGTCGCGGAACCCCTGTGCGATGGCGCCCTGTTCGCCCACCACGGCGAACGTGGAGAGGACCTCGTCGTCGATGAGCTCGCCCATGGCCTCCCACTCGCCCTGCTTTGACATCCGGTTCAGGTCCACCTGGAGTTCGCCCCAGCCGTGCACGTCCAGCACCGGGCGGTAGGCGGGGGTGGAACCGTAGAAGGCGATCTGCTGGCGTACGCCGGTGGCGGCCCTGGCCATGGCCTCCTCGGTCTCGCCGGTCACGACGAAGCTGGGCCCGACGAATTCGAAGTCGGCCAGGGTGCGACCGGACTTCTCCAGGCCCCGCTCCACGGCGGGGATGGTGACCTCCCGGAGGTACTTCTCGGTGCTGAAGGCATGGCAGATCAGGCCGTCGCAGACTTCGCCGGCCACCTCACTCATGAGCGGCCCGACCGCAGCCAGGAACACCTTCGGTGGGCCACACTCGTTGGGGCCCGGATCGAAGAAGGGCGTCATGAGGGTGTGTCGGTAGAAGTCGCCACGGAAGTCCAGCTTCGTTCCCTCGTTCCACGTGGACCAGATGGCCCGTATGGCGCTGATCATCTCGCGCATGCGGGCCGCCGGGTTGGACCACTCCATCGAGAACCGCTTGGTGATGTGGGGCTTGATCTGGGTGCCGAGGCCGAGGATGAAGCGACCGTTGGTGTAGCGCTGGAGGTCGTGGCCGAGGTTCGCCAGCAGCATGGGGTTGCGGGCGAAGGCCACCGCGATGGAGGTGCCCAGCTGGATCCGCTGGGTGTGTTCCGCTGCCAGCATGTGGGGCAGGAACGGGTCATGGCTCGTTTCGGCGGTCCAGGCACCGGCGTAGCCGGCCTGCTCCAGTTGCCGTGCCGATTCGCCGATGGCGGCGAGGCCGCCGGCGCCCGCTCCGCTGATTCCTCCGTCGATCTTCATGCCGCCGACGGTACCCGTGGGAGCACCCACCGCTAGCGTCCGGCCGGTCATGGAACTGCTCCTCATCCGCCACGCCCTCCCAGTCACCGTGGACAACACGGCCACCGGTGAGGAGGCCGATCCGAGGCTTTCGGACCTCGGGCTGCGCCAGGCCGAGGCGCTGGCCGACTGGCTGACGGACGGGCCGACGGCCGAGGCGGGCATCGATGCCGTCTACGCCAGCCCCAAGGCCCGGGCCCGTGAGACGGTGGCCCCCCTGGCCCGACGCCTGGGCCTGGAGGTGGCGATCGAGCCGTTGGTGACCGAGTACGACGAGGGCGAGGTGGAGTACGTGCCCATGGAGCGGCTGAAGGCCATGGGCGACCCCCGCTGGGACCAGATCATGGCCGGTGATGACATCTCCGATCCCGAGGCCTTCCGCGACCAGGTGGTGACCGGGATGGACCGGATAATCGCCGCCAACCCGGGCCGGACGGTGGCCGTGGGCTGCCACGGAGGCGTGGTCTCCGCCTACCTGTCACATGTCCTGGGCATCGATTCCGTGCTGTTCTACGAGGCCCGCTACACCTCGATCAGCCGGGTGGCGGCATCGTCCTCCGGGCATCGCACCATGAGGTCCGTGAACGAGCTGGGCCACCTCCAGGTGGCCGGTGTGCCGTTGCACGAGTTCTGACCTGACACTCCGGGTGGAGGAGCACCGGGTGTTCAGCCGGATCGGTCGGACAACTCGGGCAGGTTCCTGAAGTGGTCCAGTGAGGCGGGGTTGGCCAGCGCCTCGGCGTTGGTCACCGGCAGGCCTTCCACGACGTTCCTCACGGCCAGCTCCACCAACTTGCCCGAGCGGGTCCTGGGGAGCTCGGGTACCTCGATGATGATCGACGGCACGTGTCGTGGCGAGGCTCCCGTCCGGACCTCGGAACGGATGCGGGAGCGTAGGTCGTCGTCGAGGGTGGTCCCGGCTGCGGTCACCACGAACAGCACCACCCGGGTGTCTCCCTTCCATGGCTGGCCTATGACCAGGGCTTCGGATACCTCCGGGAGGCCTTCGACCCGTCGGTAGATCTCGGCTGTGCCGATGCGGACGCCACCAGGGTTCAGGGTGGCGTCGGATCGCCCGTGGATCACGAAGCCACCCTCCACGGTCCGTTCGGCGTAGTCGCCCTGGTGCCAGATGCCGGCGAAACGCTCGAAGTAGGCAGCGTGGTACCGCCGGTCCTCCGGATCCTCCCAGAACCCGAGCGGCATGGATGGGAAGGTCGAGCGGCAGACCAGCTCGCCGCGTGTGCCGGGTCCGACGGTGGAGCCCTCCTCGTCCACCACGTCGATGTCCATGCCCAGCATCGGGCCCTGGATCTGGCCGGCGTGGACCGGTCCGGTCGGCTGGCCACCCACGAGGCAGCCGCAGAGGTCGGTGCCACCCGAGATCGATGCAAGGTGGACGTCGGCCTTCCAGTCGGCGTGGACGTGGGCGAAGCCCTCGGGGCTGAGCGGGCTACCGGTGGAGCAGATGGTCCGCAGGCTGCCGAGGTCGTGGGTCAGGATCGGACGCAACCCGGCACCGGCCACCGACTCGATGAACCTGGCTGATACGCCGAACAGGGTCACGTCACAGTCGTCCACAAGGTCGAACAGGCGGTTGCCGTCAGGGTGGAACGGCGATCCGTCGTAGAGGACCAGAGCGGCGCCGGCCGCCAGGCCGGAGGCCAGCCAGTTCCACATCATCCAGCCCGCCGTCGTGAAGTAGAAGACCCGGTCGCCGGCCCGCACGTCGCAGTGGAGGCGGTGCTCGACCACGTGCTTGAGGAGGATCCCGCCGGCCCGGTGGACGATGCACTTGGGCTTCCCGGTGGTTCCCGACGAGTACAGGACGTAGAGGGGGTGGTCGAAGGGCAGGTCCAGGTACCGGACGGGCCTGGCCGCGTGCGGTTCCAGGAACGCCTCGAGGGTCACGCAGCCATCGGGCAGCGGCGCGGTGTCGGCATCGCCGATGACGACGACGCGTCGCAGGGTGGGTAGGCCAGCCGCCACGTCGGCCAGCCTGGCGGTGACGTCGTGGCGGCGTCCGGCGTAGTGGTAGCCGTCCGTGGCGAACAGCACGACAGGTCGGATCTGCCCGAACCGGTCGAGCACTCCCTCGATGCCGAAGTCGGGTGAGGTGGACGAGAACACGGCTCCGATGGATGCCGAGGCGAGCATCACGGCGTAGGTCTCGGGGATGTTGGGTAACCACGCCGCCACCCGGTCGCCGGGCTCCACGCCCAGGTCCAGGAGCGCCTGTTGGAGTCGTGATACGAGGTCGTGGAGGTCCCTGCGGGTGAGGTCCCTGCGGCAGCCGTCCTCTCCCCGGTACAGGATCGCCGGTGAGTCGTCGGCGTCGTGCAGGAGGTTCTCTGCGAAGTTGAGGTGGCCGTCCGGGAAGAACCGGGTGTCGGTCGGATGGTTTCCGGTGGAGAGGATCGGTCGGGCGCCCGGGTCGCCCACTACGCCGAGATGCTCCCAGGCCGCCTGCCAGAAGTCACCGGGGTGCTCGACCGACCAGCGGTGGAGCTCCCGGTATCCGCCCTCGACGCCCACGGCTGAGCGGAACTCCTCGACCTGGCTGGTGGAGCTGCGATGCGCGTCGGGAGTCCAGAGGGGTGCGGTCATCGCCAGCGAGGCTAGGTCCGTCTCGGCGGTGCCGGTACCGGTCGGCCAGACTGCACCCATGGACGATGACGGCACCGTGGAACCGGTGGATGGAGCGGCGGGCCGCTGGTTCGAGGAGCTTCCCGTTGGCCTGGTGGTTCGCCACGCCCTCACCCGCACGGTCACCGAGGCCGACAACCTCATGTTCTGTGCCCTCACGCACAACCCGCAGCCCCTGCACCTGGACGCCACGTTCGCTGCGGACACCGAGTTCGGGGAACGCCTGGTCAACAGCCTGTTCACCCTCGGCCTCGTGGTCGGCGTGAGCGTCGGCGACACCACGCTGGGAACCACGGTCGCCAATCTGGGGTTCGACGAGTCGGCGTTCCCGGCACCGGTGTTCATAGGCGACACGTTGAGGTTCGAGACCGAGGTGGTGGCCGCCAGGGCATCCGGGTCGCGTCCCGATGCCGGCATCGTGACCTTCGAGCACCGGGCGCACAACCAACGTGACGAGCTGGTCTGCCGGACCCGCCGTAATGCCCTGATGCACCGCCGTCCCTGAGGCGGTCCCAGCTCGTTCTCATGGATTCCCGGTAGCCACCGGTCTGGCATAGGCTCGGCGACCATGGCCGCTGACCACCCGGACGCGCACGAAGGCGCCATCGACGACCTTCACGTGACGGTGGGTCGCCGGCTACGCGTCGCCGGGATGCGCTACAGCCGATCCCGCTACGCCGTCGTCGAGGTGATGGCCGGTGCCGGTCGGCCGCTGACCCTCCCCGAGATCCTGGCGGTGGACGCCGGCCGGCGACTGGCCCAGAGCTCCGCATACCGCAACCTGGGCGAGCTGGTCGACGTGGGGGTGGCTCGACGTGTGGACGCCGGCGACGACCGCTCCCGGTTCGAACTGCACGAATCCCTGACCGGGCACCACCACCACCTGGTGTGTGATTCCTGCGGTCGGGTGGAGGACTTCCACGTGCCGGACGAGTTCGAGAAGCAGGTCGCTGCCCTGGTGGAGGTGGCGGCCGAGGGAGGGTTCCGGGTGGACGCCCACCGCTTCGACATGCTGGGTCGCTGCACCGAATGTCGATGACCGGTCGCCCGGACGGGTCGGGTCCGTCCGTGCGCCACTAGCTTCGCCGCCCATGTTCCTGAAGCGACCGGCTGCCCGGGTGGTGCTCCTGGACCGCGACGGGCGGATCTTCCTGGTGAACGCCGAGGACCCGCTGGATCCCTACAAGCCCGCCTGGTGGGAGATCCCCGGAGGGGGCATCGACCGGGGAGAGGACTCGGCCACCGCCGCTGCCCGGGAGCTAGTCGAGGAGACCGGAATAGAGGACGTCGAGATGGGTCCGGTGATCTGGACGCAGCACGTCCAGTTCACCTTCGGTGGCTACTTCTTCGACAGCCACGAGAAGATCCACGTGGCATGGTGCGATGGCGGCGAGTACCGACCCAGACACCTCGAGGCCCTGGAGGCAGCGGCGTTCATGGGCGCACGCTGGTGGACGCTGGACGACCTCCTGGCATCCACCCAGCCGGTCCTGCCGGCGCTGCTGCGGGAGCACCTGGCGCCGATCGTGGCCGGGGACCTGCCGGAGGTGCCGATCGACATCTCGCCGGTACCCCTCGACTGACCAGGGGGTCCGATCGCCGGCTCCGGTCCGCTGTCCTCCCGGACTCGGCTGCCCTCAGGCCAGTGATTCGAGGCCGCCCCATGCCAGGCGGGCGGCCAGCGCCGCCATCTCCTCGGCGGGACGGGGGTTCTCCTCGTGCATCCAGTGGCGGATCATCCCCTCGGACAACCCGTTGATCCCAGCGGCCATGGCCAGCGCCGACTCGTGGTCCACCGTCCGGATGAGGCCGGTGAGGTACTCGGCGAACGTGTCCCTGACCCGTCTGGCGTCCCGCCGGAAGTCCGGGTCGATGGTGAGGCTGGTGCCGTAGAGCAGGGCGAAGGCAGCCGGCCTCTCCTCGAAGAACCTGAAGTAGGCCCTGAACCCGGCCTCGACCCGGCGTCTGGGCGTCTCCTCCACCTCGGAGGCCTCGATGGCGCGCATCAGGCGGTCGCCGGTCTCGGCCAGGAGTTCCTCGAACAGATCGTGCTTGGAGGCGAAGTGCTGGTAGAGCACCGGCTTGGTCACCCCGGCCTCGGCAGCCAGGGCGCTCATCGAGGTTTCGTGGTAGCCGTGACGGGCGAACACCTCGAGGCCGACATCCAGAATCTGGCGTCGTCGATCGGCTGCCGACATTCGGGACCGGGCGACCATCCTGTGACGGTAGGCACACCCGACCCGCCAACGGGAACCGGGCGGAGGATTCCGACGAGGTCGGTCAGTGGCCGGAGCCGCCGCGATCCTCGTGATCGGCTGCCCGCACGGCGTGGTGGAGCACGATCGCCGGGGCCAGCACGAACGAGCCGGCGACCAGCAGGGCGACGAGCGAGGTGGCCACACCGTCGGTGAAGCCCGTGGACATGCCGAAGGCGAACACCGCGATCGAGACGGCGAACGCCAGGTAGCCCAACCGCTGGCCCAGGCTGGCCAGGCGGGCCAGGCGGGCCCGTCGCTGCAGCACCGGGTCCTCGTGTGGGGGGGACGTGTCTCCGACGGCGTTCACGGGAGCCAGCCTGCCGTGGACAGGAGGGATTCCAGACGATCGGCCATTCGATCCAGCGAGAGCTCACGGACCGCCACCGCCCGGTCGGCGGTCAGCAGCGCCTGTCGATGGTCCGCGGGAGATTCCAGCCAGGTCCGGAGCGGACCCAGGTCGTCGGCGTCGAACCAGCTGAAACCCAGGTCCCTCAGCTCCTGGACGACCGGATAGCTGCCCACCACGACAGGCCGTAGGGCCAGCGAGGCTTCCACCGGTGGATTTCCGAAGCCCTCCCAAGTGGAGGGAAACGCCACCACGTCGGCAGCGGCGTAGAGATCGTCCCGGTCGGACAGCGGAGCGTGGATGACGGGGCAGCGGGCGGCCGCCAGCTCCCGTGCCAGCTCGGGGCCGTAGCCGTCCTCGGCCGGACCCAGGAGCCAGTAGGTGGCGCCCAGCTCCTCGGCTATCGCCACGGCCCGGCCCACGGCCTTGCGGGGGATGGCCCGGACGGGGTGTACGAGGAGGAGTTCGTCGGGCGACAGCCCGAGTAGGTCACGGGTGGACTGGCGGTCGCCGGCTGGTGGGTCCGTCCCGAACCCGTTGCGGATCGTGGTGGCGGTGATCCCGCGCTCGGCCATCTGCCGGCGGGTCAGGTCGTTGATGGTGACGTGCAGCCACGCTTCGTCGTCCGGCGGAAGGTCCGTCACGTGGGCGAACCGGTCCCGCTGCCACGGTGGGTCGTGGTGGTGCATGACCGTCGGTCGACCCCGGAGTGCACCGGCCACAGCCGTCGAGGCGCGGGGATTCAGCGGGATGGTGCAGAGGTTCTCGACGACCACCAGGTCGGATCCGGCCAGTGCGGCCGCCAGGTCGTCGGGATCCGGCGGAGATCCGGCGTGGATCCCGAGTCCCTCCACCAGGGTGAGGGGACGGTCGTCGGCCCAGCCGGGATGGACGTCGCCGGCCACCCAGTCGACGTCGAATCCCATCCCGGAGAGCGCGTCGGCCCAGTTACGTGCTACTACCGAGACCCCGTCGGTGGGCCCGAACCGGAAGGAGAGGATCGTGCAGCGAGGTGTGCTGGTGGATGGCAATGGTCTCCCCGACCCGTCGTACGGCGATCTCCGTGCCGCCGTCGGACGGCTGCTCGGGGATCACCGGGTGCCGGAAGGGTACGCAGCACCCAACTCGAGGGTCTACCCGTGGCAGTGGTTGTGGGACTCCTGCTTCCACGTACTGGTCTGGCAGGCGTTGGGCGAGGGAGGGCACGCCCAGCGTGAGTTGGCTGCGATATTCGGCCCGCAGGCCCCCTCCGGATTCGTGCCCCACATGAACTACGTCCGGGATCCCGGATTCCACGAGGACCTCTGGGGGCGCCGGAACGGATCCTCCATCACGCAGCCACCCATGTACGGCCACGTCGTGGCCGAACTGGTCCGGGCGGGCTCGCCACCACCTGACCGGGTGGTGGAGGCGGCGGTGGCCGGCCTGCGCTTCCTGCTGGACCAACGCGCCCGGGACCGGTCGGGCCTGCTGCTGGTCTGCCACCCGTGGGAGACCGGATGCGACGACTCGCCGCGCTGGGATGATGCCTGCCCTGGTGGCTACGACCGGAAGCGGTGGGCGGTGGTGAAGGACCACCTCGTGTCGACGATCCAGGTCGGACCGGATGGCTCCCCGGTGGCCAACCCGGACTTCCCGGTGGCCCCCGTCGGGTTCAATGCCCTCGTGGCCTTCAACGCCGGGGAGTTGGCTGCCGTGGTCGGTGACGAGCGGCTGGCCGCCGGGGCGACCGAGCTGGCCGAGGCGCTGACGGGGCGGTGGTCCGACGAGATCGGCACATGGGTGGATGCCGGGCCCATGGCCGGCGGGTCGGGACGGGTCAGGACGCTGGACAGCCTCCTGCCGCTCCTCGTAGACGACGATCCGGGTCGGGCGGCCATCGTCCTGGGCCAGCTCACGGACCCGGCCGCACACGGCGGCCCGGCCGGCCCGACCGGCGTCCACAGGGGAGAGCCGTCGTTCCACCCGGATGCCTACTGGCGCGGACCCGTGTGGCCGCAGCTGGCCTACCTGATGGTCCTGGCCGCCGATCCACATTCTCCCGAGGTGGCGGCCGACCTCTCCCGCACGACCGTCGCCGGGGCATGGGCCTCTGGCCTGGCCGAGTACTGGAATCCGGACACGGGTACCGGCCTGGGTGCAGTTCCCCAGTCGTGGACGGGCCTGGCCCTGCTGCTGGCCGCACGACGCGACGCCGCTACGACCTGAAGCATCCCGGTCGTGCTCAGCGACGGCTGTCCCGTGCCGAGCCGACCATCTCCTCGCGGTCACCACGCTGCACATAGCAGTGGATTCCGCGGAACCGGGCCTGCTCGTGCTCGAAGTCGGCCCTGGTCGGGGTGAGGTAACCGAGCTCCAGTTCCGACAACTCGTAGATCTCGCCCACGAAGTCGGCGAAGGCCCCGTAGCACTGGGTCCTGGCGAACGCCTCCATCTCACGGTCGCCCGGCCACGGGGCGCCGGCCCGGGCTGGGTGCTCGGTCCGGAGGTAGACCTCGTGCTGGTGGGGGCCGATGCAGGGCACACGGGTGTCGAGCTCGACCTGCCTGTCTTCCTGGACCCACGAGTAGCGGTTGAAGCAGGAGCCTTCCTCCACGTCGTGGAGGTTCACCACCTCGCCCACCCAGTTCGGAATGCCCTCGTCGGCGAGGGTGGGTCGCGTCTCCAGGATGGAGGTGGTGGCTGCCCCGGAACCGGCGGTCGGTGAGGCCGGGTCGGATGGATCGTCCGCGCAGGCTGCCAGCAGGACCACCATCGCAGCCGCTGCGGACAACCATCGACCGGTCGTCCGGAGTGTGGGCATGGGGTCAGGGTATGGCCGACCGGTACCGTGACGGGGTGCCGGTGGTCGAGCTACGAGGAGCGGTGGCGCTGCTCGGGACCTTCCCGGCCCTCGCCGGGGTGGATCTCACCGTGGAATCCGGTGAGGTCGTGCTGCTCCGGGGTCCGAACGGGGCCGGCAAGACCACCCTGCTGCGCCTCTGCGCCGGCCTGGTACGGCCCGAGTCGGGGTCCGTCGAGGTACTCGGCCACGATCTCGTCCGGGAACGTCGGTCGGTGCGCAGGCGGGTCGCCCTCCTGGGCCACGCCACCGGCCTCTACGACGACCTGACGGTCACCCAGAACGTGTACTTCTGGGCCCGGGCAGCGGGGTTGACCGCCGTCGAGGCCACCGGACGGGTGACCGCTGCGCTGCTCCGCATGGGACTTTCCGAGAGGCTGCTGGGGCAGCCTGTCCACACCCTGTCGGCCGGACAGCGACGGAGGGCGTCGCTGGCTGCCCTCGTCGTCCGGCGGCCTGAGCTGTGGCTCCTGGACGAGCCCCATGCGGGTCTCGACCAGTCGGGCCGGGACGTGGTCGACGCCCTCGTCGGCGACGCCGTGGCAGCCGGTGCCACCGTGCTGGTCTCCTCCCACGAGTTGGAACGCGTCGCCGGGCTGGGCCCGAGGGTGGTGACCATCTCCGGCGGGGTGGTGGTGGACGACACGGGTCGCGACGACGGGGGAGGGCACGGTGTCTGAGGTGCGCAGGTTCCTTGCGGACGCCCGGATGGTGGCGGCCCGTGACCTCCGGATCGAGTTCCGTTCCCGCGTGGTGGTCGGCCAGGTGGTGCCGTTCGCCCTGCTGGTGCTGGTGCTGTTCGGCTTCGCCCTGGACGCCGACCACCACACCCTCCGGACGTTCGCCTCGGGCCTGTTCTGGGTGGCGGTGCTGCTCAGCGCCCTGCTGGCGGTCCACAGGTCGGCTGCCCTCGAGCAGTCCGACGGGACCATGGACGCGCTGCGGATGTCGGGCCTTCCTCCGGCTGCCCTGTTCATCGGCAAGGCGACGGCGGTGTTCGTGCAGCTGGTGCTGCTGGAGGTGGTCCTGCTGGGCGGCCTGCTGGTGCTCTACGGGGTACAGGTCGTGGATCCGGCGCTGCTGGTGGTCGCCGGGCTGCTGGCCGGGGTGGCGGTGGCGGCTGCAGGTACCCTCTACGGCGCGCTGGCCTCGGGGCTGGGGGTGCGAGAGACCCTCCTGCCGATCCTCCTGCTTCCGGTACTGGCGCCGGTGCTGATCGGGGCCACCCGGGCGTTCGACGATGCCCTCGGGGCCGTGGCGGTTGACGGTTGGGCCTGGACCGGGCTACTGGCCGTGGCCGCCCTGATCGCCACCGTGGTCGGCGCACTGGCCCATGGCGTGTTGATCGAGGACTGACCGGGAGCCCTGATGGCCGGACGAGACGAGAGACCAGGCAACACAGGATCGCGCGGCTCGCGCCTCCTGGGCTGCGTCGCCCTGGCCAGCCTCGTGGTCCTCGGTGTGCTGGCCTTCTTCCTGACCGGGCCGGACGTCCGCCTGCATCCCACCACCGGTGAGGAGTTCGGCCAGTTCGATGCCGTCCGCATGCTTTACCTGCACGTGCCGATGGCCGTCCTCATGTACGCCTCGTTCATGCTCTGTGCGGCGGCCAGCGTCGGGGTGCTGGTGAAGCGGACCCCATGGTGGGACGTGATGGCCCACTCCACGGCTGAGGTCGGCACCGTGCTGTGTGGCCTGGTGCTGGTGACCGGGTCCATCTGGGGTCGCCCGGTCTGGAACACCTGGTGGGAGTGGGGCGACGTGCGCCTCATGACCACGCTGGTGCTGTTCCTGTTGTTCGCCGGATACCTGGCCCTGCGTCGTACCACCACAGATCCCCGGCGCCAGGAGCGCAAGGCGGCAGTGGTGGCGCTCGTGGCCGTGCTGGACATTCCGCTCGTCAACCGCTCGGTGGCATGGTGGGAGAACCGCACGCTCCACCAGAGGTCCACACTGGAGGAACTCAAGATCCAGGACCTCACGTTGTTCACCCTCATGTTCGGCTTCCTCACCTTCGGCCTGGTGGTCTGGTGGTTGACGCTGCAGAGGTTCCGGGTGGGGTGGCTGGAGCGGGCGGCTATCGACCACGCGGTCGGGTCGGCCATTGCCGAACGTCGCTCCGAGACGTCGGCTGACGAGCTTGACGCCGCCATCGGGGTCACAGACGAACAGGCCGGGGAGGCGTCGCCGTGACCCACCTCGGATACCTGATGGCGGGCTGGGGCATCTCGCTGGTCGTGCTTGGTGGGTACGCGTTCCGCCTGGTCCGGCGCGGCCGCTCCCTCAGCGCCCTGGTGCCCGAGGATCGTCGGAGGTGGCTGGAATCCTCCGGGACCGACAGTGACTGACGACGCCGGGCCGGAACCACCGTCCCTGGACCTCACGCCCCGACCGGCCAGGCCGGCGGCCGGCCAGCGGCGCGGCGCCCTCGCCCTGCTGCTGCTCCTCGTGGGTGGCGTGGTCTTCGTGCTGCTGCGAACGCTGGGCGACGCCTCCTTGTTCTTCTACGACGTGGCCGAGGCCGTCGAGTTGCGTTCCGACCTGGGCGATAGCCGGTTCCGCGTGGTCGGGACCCCGCAGCCCGGCCTCGTGGTCACGGAGTCGGATGGCGGATCCGCCGTCGTGTTCACCCTCTGCGCCGGCGACGTGCTGGCCGACGTGGTCCACCAGGGCGACCCTGCCGAGCTGTTCCAACCGGGCGTCCCGGTGGTGCTCCAGGGGGTCTGGACCGCTGGCAGGCCGCCCGCCCTGGACGGCCTCTCCAATGCGGCTGAAGACGGCTGGTACCTGCGGACCGACCACATGGTGGTGAAGCACGACAACGACTACCGGTCGGATGGCGCCGAGTTGGAGCCTTGTGGGGCCGCCGGTTGAACGCCACCCTGGGTACCGCATTCGTAGCCCTAGGGCTGTCCGCCTCGGTGGCCGGCCTCCTCAGCGTCGCCTGGGGCCTGGCAACCCGGAGCCCCGTCTTCGTGGTCCGGGCCCGAGGCTGGGTTGCGCTGATGGCCGTGGCTGCGGTCGGGCAGGTGGCGGTCATGGAGCGGGCGCTCATCACCCGCGACTTCACGGTCGCCTTCGTGGCGGAACACGGCAGCCACCGCACCCCGGCCCTGTTCAACGTGGCCACCCTCTGGTCGGCGCTGGAGGGGTCGATCCTGCTCTGGGTCCTGATCCTGGTCGGCTACGTGGTGCTGGTGGTGAGGAGGTTCCGCCACCGCCTGGATGATCCGGTCGTGGGCTGGACGCTGCTGGTGCTCTTCGTGGTCTGCACCTTCTTCTTCCTGCTGCTGGCCGGGCCTGCACATCCGTTCGCACGCTTCGAGCCCTGGGCGGGCTATGACGGTCCGGGGCCCAACCCGCTACTCCAGAACCACGTGCTGATGGCGTTCCACCCGCCGGTCCTCTACCTGGGATTCGTGGGCTTCACCGTGCCGTTCGCCCTGGCGGTGGCCTCCCTCGCCACCGGCCGGTTGGGGGAGGGCTGGCTCCTGGAGGCCCGCCGCTGGACGCTCATGGCCTGGGGCTGTCTGACGGTGGGGATCCTGCTGGGAGCCTGGTGGTCGTACGAGGTCCTGGGGTGGGGTGGCTACTGGGCCTGGGACCCGGTGGAGAACGCCTCCTTCCTGCCCTGGCTGACCGGCACCGCATACCTCCACTCGGTCATGGTCCAGGAGCGCCAGGGGATGTTGCGGGTCTGGAACCTCTCGCTGCTCTGCGCCACGTTCTCGCTGACCATCCTCGGAACGTTCATAACCCGGTCAGGGGTGCTGGAGTCGGTGCATGCCTTCACCGAGTCGGGCATAGGACCGATGCTGCTGGGGTTCTTCGGCCTGGTGGTGGTGACCACGGTCGGCCTCATTGCCTGGCGGGGCGACTCCATGAGGACCGTCGGTTCCATCGAATCGCCGGTCTCGCGGACCTCGGCGTTCCTGGTCAACAACCTCCTGTTCGGAGCATTCGCCTTCGTCGTGCTGCTCGGCACGGTGTTCCCGCTGCTCGTGGAGGCCGCAAACGGGGACCGGATCTCGGTGGGCAACCCGTACTTCGAGCGGATGACGATGCCGATCGGCTTCGCCCTGCTGTTCCTCATGGCCGTGGCGCCGGCCCTGCCGTGGGGAGGCACCACCGGTGCGACCATGGCCGAACGCATGCGCTGGCCGGCTGTCGCCGGTGCGGCATCCATGGTGCTTGCGGTGGGGTTGGGGAGCCGGGGCTGGGCACCGACTCTGGCCGTTGGCCTGGCCGGGTTCTCGATCGGCGGGGCGGTGCGACAGCTCCGCATGGCGGTTCTGACCCGGGGCCTACGGGGCCTGGTCGGACGCTCCAGCGGTGGCATGGTCGTCCACATCGGCGTGGCCGTCGTGGCCGTGGCGTTCGCCTGCTCCTCTGCCTTCATCCGACAGGCCGAGTTCAGGTTCGACCGACCGGGGGAACGGGCTGTCTTCGCCGGACACGAGTTGGTGTTCGAGGGCCTCACCACCGTGGAGCTCTCCGAGAAGACCGAGATCCGCGTGTCGGTCCGCGTCGATGGGCGCATATACCTGCCCGCCATCAGCACGTTCCCCTTCGGTGGGCAGACCATCGGAACCCCGGCCACCCGGTCCACCATCCGCGACGACCTGCAGCTGGCCGTCCTGGCCGTGCCCGGCGAAGGGTCGACCACCACGGTCGTACGCGTCACGGTCCAGCCCCTCGTGGTCTGGCTGTGGGTGGGAGGTGCGGTGATGGCCCTCGGGACGGCCCTGGCGGCGGTTCCCGCCGGCGGTGGCCGTAGACGGCGCGCCTCCGGCGAGGCGTCCGAAGGCTCTCCGGAGGGAGTCACGGTGTGAATCCCGCAGGTGTGAACCCCGTCAGGAGGACGGCGCTGGCCGTGGGCCTGGTGCTGGCGCTCCTCATCCTCGTGTTCGCAACCCGTGAGACCAGTCGGGACCGGATGACGACCCACCTGGTCGGAGCGGTGGCGCCTGCGGTGGTTGGCGTAACGCTGGATGGCTCCCCATGGGACCTGGATGACCAACGGGGCCGCTGGGTGATCGTCAACTTCTTCTCCACTACGTGCGTGCCGTGCATCAGGGAGCATCCCGAGCTGGTGGCCTTCGCTGCCGCACACGCCCAGGCCGACGACGTGAGGCTCGTCACCGTCGCATTCGACGACTCTCCATCGGCCGTGGTCGCCTTCTTCGCCGAGCACGGGGGCGAGTGGCCCGTGCTGACCGTCGATACGGGGCGTATCGCCGTGGACTGGGGGGTGGTCGGGGTCCCGGAGTCGTACCTGGTCACGCCCTCGGGCCACGTTGCGGCCAAGGTGATCGGCGGGGTGGAGATGGAGGAACTGGACGACCTCCTGGCCCGTGCCGTGGCGGCCGTCTCGTGAGGATCGGAGATCGGAGCCTGCGACTGACCTGGCTGCTGGTCGTCGTCGTGGTGGTCGGGAGCCTGGTTGGCTCCGAGTTGGCGGAGCGGCTGCCGCTCACCAACGCCGACCGCGTCCACGACCTTGCCGGTGACTTCGCCTGCCCCGTGTGCCAGGGGCAGTCCCTGGGCGAGTCGGACGTGCCGATCGCACGCACCATCCGTACGACCATCAGGACCATGGTGGACCGGGGCCGCACCGATGCCGAGATCAGGTCGATGCTGGTGGCGCGGTTCGGCGAGAACATCGACTACACGCCACGTGGCGACGGCCTGGTCGGGTTGGTGTGGGTCCTGCCCGTCCTGGTGGGCGGCACGGCCATGGCCGGGGTGGTGTTGTCCATCAGGCGGTGGCAGGGTCGCTCCACCGGCGGTTCGGCGCCGGGACGACCCGTTGTGCTGGGCATCGTGGCGGTCGTCGTGGTCCTGGCCGGGGTTCTCGTGGCCCGCTCGGCCGGTGAGCGTCTGGCGGGCGACACGCTGAGTGGCGACATCCGCTCGTCGACGCGCACCCTCCTCGCCGATGCCGGCGTGGCATCACCCGACGAGGCCATCTCCCTCTACTCCAGGGTGCTCGAGATCCAGCCGTCCAACGTCGAGGCCCTGGCCTACCGGGGCTGGTCGCGCTGGAGGGCAGGTGACGAGGCCCATGGGCGCTCAGACCTGGATGAGGCCGTGGCCGTGGATCCGACGTATCCCGACGTCCGCGTCTTCAGGGCCTCGCAGCGCCATGCCGACGGGGACCACGCCGGAGCCGCCGAGGACCTGGTGGCGCTGGATGGTCTCATGGCTCCGCCGATAGTCGGTGACCTGCTGGAGGCCAGCCGCCTGCGTCAGCGGATCGCCACCGGCCTGGCCGCCTCAGGTGATCTGCTGGTCGCCCTGGAGTTGTTGGATTCGGGTCTGGGTGCCAGGCCGGATGCCGCCGACCTGCTCGCCGAACGGGGGTGGCTGCTGGTGGCCACCCGTTCACCTGAACTGGTCGGGAGGGGCTTGGTGAACCTGGACGAGGCCCTGGCGCTGGACCCCCTGGACCCTTACGGCCTCGCCTACCGGGCGGTGGTGCTGGCCACCGTGGCCGACCGGCCCGGCGATGCGGCGGTCGACCTGGCGAGGTTCGCAGGCCTGACCGTACAACCCGCCGACCTGGTCGACCTGCTGGTCGTGGTGGGACTGCTTGAACCCCAGCCGGAAGACGGTCCCTGACCTACCCGCAGCGGGTGCCGGGCGGGGCGCCGTCCGGCACCGGGTTCAGGGAGTCGACCGGTAGTGGGCGTGCATGATCCGGCCGTTGGAGGTCCTGAGTTCCCAGATGGATGCATATGCGCAGCCCCGACCGCCACTCAGGCCGACGCCGTCGGTGGCCAGGTCCCGGATGACCTCGGGGATCACGTCGGAATGACTGCACAGGATGGTGAGCGTCCCGTCCTCGGCGGTGCCGGCCAGGTCCCGGACAAGGCGGGTGGTGTGGTCCGCGGCCCCCTCGAACAGGTCGTCCTCCACCTCGGCAGGGACTCCGTGACGTTCGCCCAGCGGCCCTACCGTCTGCAGGCACCGGGTGGCGCGGCTGCTCAGGACCCTGACGACCTGTAGGCCCATCTCGGCGACGGCCCCATCCAGTCGGATCGCCTGGGTCGTTCCGGTGGCGTCCAACGGCCGGTCCACGTCGTCGCCCGACCAGCGGTAGGGGTCGCCGGCGGAGCCGTGGCGCACCAGGAGGATCGTCATCGCAGGGACCGGAGGTCGGCGAGGATCCCGGGGAGGGCGTCCAGGGCGGCGTCCAGGCCGGACCGCAGGAGGTCGGTACGACGTGTCGCCTCGAGTGATTCGGCAGCCAACCTCTCCGGGTCCAGTGCAGCCGCTGCCGCGCCGAAGCCCACCACCGCCGGCACGTTCTCCAGCCCCGCACGCCTCGCCCGTTCCTGTTCCCCGCCCAGCAGCAACGGGTCAAGGCGTAGCCCCCGGCGCACCGCCGAGTGCTCGACCGCCGACATCACGCTGTGGCGCCGTCCGTCACGACGGGAGGCTCCCCAGCAGGCCATGGCGATCGACTCCGTCGCCCCCGAGGTGAAGACCACCTCGCGGCCACGTGCGTCGAGCATGTCGGTGACCTGCTGGCGGGCGGTCTCCACGGCGTGGCGGGCGACCATGCCCTCGTGGTGGATCCGTCCCGGATCTCCGACGATGCCGGTGAGCGCCTCGGCCATGGCAGCGGCCGACTCGGGGCGCAGCGGCGACGTGGAGGCGTGGTCGAGGTAGTGACGGGTCACGACGGTAGGGCGGGTTCGGGTGGGTCTGGGTTTCAGATCGTCACTTCGGTGCTGCAGACGGAATCACCCATGGGAAGTGACGATCGCATCCTGGCCGTCGTCTTGCCGTAGAGGGCGCTCAGCATGCCCGTCACCAGTCCACGGTCCACGGCACAGATCACCGGGTGTTCGATGGCGACGTTTCCGAAGGGACAGTGTTCGGAGACGATTCGCAGGCGGTCGTCGCCGATGCGTTCCGCCCTGGCGGCGAAGCCGTGTGCGGTGAGTGCCTCGGCCACGACCTGGAGCGCCGACTGGAACGAACGGTGCACCTCGTGTTCTCCGATGGCCTCGGCCATGCTGCGGCCCACCTCGGCACCGACCTCCTCGGCCATTGCCTCCGCCTGGTCGGACGGCAGCATGGCGAGGGCCCGGCCCAGGAGGCTCACCAGGACGGCGTCCTGACGGACCGGCACAGCGAGTGGGGATCCGGGGTCGGTCACCCTGTAGGACTTCGCCGGTCGGCCGGCAGAGGCACCTTTGTGGCGTTCCACCACGACCTCCAGGTAGCCGCCGGCAGCCAGTTTGTCCAGGTGGTGGCGTGCCACGTTCGGGTGGAGGTCGAATGCCTCGGCCGTGTCGACGGCGGTCACTCCGTTCTCGATGTCGCGGGCGCGCAGGTAGATGTTGCGGCGAGTCGGGTCGCCGAAGGCTCCGGTTATGGCAGTGACCGCCGAGGCGAACTCGGTGGCCGTGAGGGGGGCTCCGTCCACACGGCTATTCTACCGAACCCGGCTCCCCGGCCATCTGGTCGGATCAGCTGGCGGTACCGGTCGGTAGGCCGGCTCCCCGGTGGATGCCGGTGAGAACCGAGGGTGGGCCAGGTCCCACCGCAGCCGAGGAGCACCCATGACGGTCACCGAAACACAGGTCATGGAGGCCCTCGGGCCCGTCCAGGATCCCGAACTCCGTCGGAGCATCGTGGACCTCGGCATGGTCCGTGGGATCCACATCGATGGAGGTCGGGTCGAGGTGCAGATCGCCGTGACGTCGCCAGGGTGTCCGACGAAGGCGGAGATCCAGCAGGCGGTGGGCGGCGCCGTCCTGCTCCTGGACGGGGTGGAGGCAGCCAAGGTCGACTTCACCGTGATGACTGACGAGCAGATGGGGGAGCTCCGGGAGCGCCTCCACGGGGATCCGTCGGCCACAGCCGGAACCAACTCCACCTACGGCCATTCCGAGGGCCGTGCCGTGCCGTTCGCCGAGGCCAACTCGAGGACCCGGGTGCTTCTGATCGCGTCGGGCAAGGGCGGTGTGGGCAAGTCCTCGGTGACCACCAACCTGGCTGTCGCCCTCGCTGCGCGGGATCTGGACGTGGCGGTGGTGGATGCCGACGTGTGGGGCTTCTCCATCCCGCGGATGCTGGGCGTTTCGCGCCCACCCACGGTCATTGACGGGATGCTCATTCCGCCGGAGGCCCACGGCGTGCGTTGCATCTCCATGGGCTTCTTCGCCGACGAGGACCAGCCGGTGATCTGGCGGGGTCCGATGCTCCACAAGGCCCTGGAGCAGTTCCTGACCGACGTCTACTGGGACGAGCCCGACTACCTGATCGTGGACCTGCCACCCGGCACCGGTGACATCTCGATCTCGTTGGCCGGCTTCCTCCCGACGGCCGAGATGTACGTGGTGACCACCCCCCAGGCGGTGGCGCAGACGGTGGCCCAGCGTGCGGCGTTCATGGCTGAGAAGGTGAACCTGAAGGTCCACGGAATCATCGAGAACATGTCGTGGTTCACCGGCGACGACGGCACCCGCTACGAGCTGTTCGGTGCGGGTGGCGGCCAGGCCCTGGCCGACCGCCTGGAGGTACCCCTCATCGGTCAGGTGCCGCTCGTGCCGGCCCTGCGCGATGGTTCCGACAACGGACGGCCCGTGGCTGCAGACCCGTCGACCGAGGTGGGAGCGTTGTTCGCAGAGATCGCCAGGACGATCGACGTGGACATGAAGCCGACGAAGCGTCGGCACAAGGAACTCAGGATCATCTGAGCCGGTGGCTCGGACAAGTACCGGATACCCCGGAGGAGCGTGACGTGGACCTGCGAATCGGTGTTACAGACAACCCGAAGGAGATCAAGGTCGAGCTGGCCGACGACACCGACGTGGCCGCCCTGCGGTCCGAGGTGGACGCAGCCGTGGCCGGCGGTGGCCCGATGCTCTGGCTGACCGACGTGAGGGGTCGCCAGGTGGGCGTGCCCGCCGCCAGGATCGCCTACGTGGACATCGACGCCGCCGGATCCGACAATCCGGTCGGCTTCGGCTGAGCGCTGGCCGCTGAAAGCGGGGTCGGAACGTGGCGACGCTGGCCGACCTGGCCCGTTCGCATACGGACCTCGACGAGGCTGAGGTAGCGCACCTCCAGGACCTCGTCAGCATCTGGGGACTCCTGGCGGACCTCTCCTTTGCCGACCTGCTCCTGTACGGCCGTAGGCGCGGTGATCCCGAGGCTCCGCTGATCCTCCTGGGGCACGTCCGGCCCACCACCGGGACCACCCTCTACCGGGCGGACCTGGTGGGCCGGTCCTTCGAGTCACGGCGTCGCCCGCTCGTGGCCGAGGCATTCTCTAGCGGTTCCACGACGTCCGGAACGGTCAACGTCGGAGCCGACAGGGACGTGAATCTGCTGGCCGTGCCGGTCCGACATTCCGACACGACGCTCGCCGTGCTGGCTCGGGAGCGGATACGGCCCGTGGACCGCCCGACCAGCGAGCAGGAGCGGACCTACCTGACCGTGTTCGACAGGTTCGCCAGGATGCTCGAGGCCGGTGAGTTCCCCTACCGCGAGGAGGAGCGCCTCCGCCACCGGACGCCACGGGTGGGCGACGGCCTCCTCCTGGTCGACTCGAACGGCCGGATCGAGTTCGCATCCCCCAACGCTGTCTCGCTCCTCCACCGTCTCGGCATGACCCGCGGCGTCACAGGCGCCCGGTTCGACGACACGGGGCTGGGTTCGTCGATGCTGCGTGCCGCCTTTGCCCGTCGCTCCGCCGTGATCGACGAGATGGAGCGGCAGGACGAGGTGGCCGTCGTCAGCCACTGCTTCCCACTCCTGGAGTCGGGGTTGGCCACGGGCGCCATCGTGCTGGTCCGTGATGTGACCGAGCTTCGTCGTCGGGACCGCCAGCTGGTCTCCAAGGACGCCACGATCCGGGAGATCCACCACCGGGTGAAGAACAACCTGCAGACGATCTCGTCACTGCTGCGCCTCCAGGCCCGCCGCCTGAAGGGAGACGAGGCGAAGGCGGCGCTGGGCGAGTCCGTGCGGCGCATCGGGGCGATCTCGGTGGTGCACGAGACGCTCGCCCAGAGTGCCGAGGATGACGTGGCGTTCTCGGAGATCGTGCGCCCGCTGGTCCGCGTGGTGGAGGAGAGCGTGTCGTCGCCCCTGCGACCCCTGGCCTTCACCGTGACCGGCGATGCGGGCGTGCTGCCGGGACAGGTCACGACGACGATGGCCGTGGTCCTGACCGAACTCCTCCAGAACGCCGTGGACCACGCCTTCCCGTCGGGTGCCGGGGTGGCCGACGAGGATTCCCGGGACGGCCCGCTTCCCGCAGGCCAGGTTCGCATCGATCTGGATCGCCGGCCCGATGGTCTCTCCGTCCGGGTGGTCGACGACGGGGTGGGCCTACCGGAGGGCTTCGACCTGGCGGAGGCCACCGGCCTGGGCCTGACGATCGTGCGCACGTTCGTGGAGGGTGAGTTGGGTGGCCGGATCAGGTTGCTGCCGGTGGAGGGGGGGAGCGGGACGATGGCCGAGGTGTGGGTGCCGGCCGCCCGCCTGGTCGGACCGTGGGGCGACGCCAATGAGCCGACCACCTGAACCGGCTGGCCGCCCTAGGGTCGATGGCGTGAACGGTCGACGGCCCCAGCCGGGCATCCCCGCCGGGAGGTCCTCATGATCAGCCTCGTGAACGACGGGAGGCCGCGGGTAATGGCCCACCGCGGTGCCTCCTACGACCGACCGGAGAACACCGCTGCGGCATTCGCCGAGGCCCGTATCCAGGGTGCCGACTGGGTGGAGCTGGACGTCAGGCTCTCGGCCGATGGCGTCCTGATGGTCAACCACGACGCCCATTACGCCGATGGTCGCCCGGTGCGCCAGGTCATGGCCTGCGACGCTCCCGCCGACACGCTGAACCTGGCCGAGGCGCTGGAGGCCTGCGAGGGGATGGGCGTGAACGTGGAGGTGAAGAACCTCCCGGGTGAGTTGGACCACGATGCCTCCGACCTGGTCTGCGAGGCGGTCGCCGGCCTGGTGGGCGCCTATCGGCCGATCGACGAGCTGCTCGTCTCCTCTTTCGACATCTCGGCGGCGGACCGCATCCGCGCAGCCGAACCCTCGCTGCCCACCGGATGGGTGGTGGTGGCACGGCTCGGCGCCGACATGACGCTGGACCGGACGGTGGCGCACGGGCACCCGACCGTGTGCCTGTGGGATGCCCTGGTCGACGAGTCCATAGTCGTGTCGGCCCGAGAGCGGGGCCTGAGGATCGTGGTCTGGACGGTCGACGAGCCCGACCGGATCACCCAACTGGCCGACTGGGCGGTGGACGGCATCATCACCAACCGACCCGGGTTGGCCCGTTCGGTGCTCGACGGACACCTCGACGGCTGAGGAGCCGCTGGAGGAACCGGGGTGGGGCCTCAGCCGAAGGCGGCCGAGGCGAGGGGTACCACCAGGTCCAGCGCATCGGGTTCATGCCTGACCGACAGGGTCGTGGCCTCGCCCAGGTGGTCGCCGTCGACCTGCCACGGCACCGGACGCGACGCAATGATGGTGGCCTCCACCACATCGGTCCTGACGTCGATCCAGGAGCTGGACCCTGCGGTCACCCGTCCGATCCCCAGGGCGCCGGCGAACACCGGCAGGAGTCTCCCGGGCGAGAGCGAGCGGAACGTGACGATGGCGAGCGGCGTGTCCAGCGTGGCCTCGGGTACCAGCGACAGGCCCCGGGTGCCCAGGTAGGTGTACGGGTCGGTGTTCAGGCAGACGGTGAACACGCCCGGAAAGCCCGTCGACGGATCGGGCGGTTCCGACTCGCCGAGGCTTCGGCTGGTGACCCGGAAGGCGGGCTGCCGGTGGTCGTAGTGGCGGACCCAGGTGTCGACGGCGGCGGCGATGAACAGCGGATGGCCGGCGAACCGCTTCAGCAGGCCACCGCGGCGCTCCACCTGTTCGACCACGGCGGCGTCGAAGCCGATGCCGGCGTGGAACAGGAAGTACCGGTCGCCAATGGCGCCCAGGCCGATCCGACGGATCGAGGCGGCTTCGATGGCATCCAGCAGGGCGCCGGTGGCCTCCACGGCGTCGTCCGGCAGGCCAATGGTGCGGGCGAAGACGTTGGTCGACCCGCCGGGGAGTGCCGCCAGGGCCGTGTCGGTCCCGGCCAGGCCGTTGGCGGCCTCGTTCAGCGTGCCGTCGCCGCCCAGTACCACGACCACGTCCATGCCGTCGTTGGCGGCGCTCTGGGCCAGCCGGGTGGCGTGGCCACGGCGGGTGGTCGCCGCCACCTCCAGGCGATGGTCGGCCGATAGGGCCTTCTGGATGACGATGCGGGTGCGTGCGGTCACCGACGAGGCCGACGGGTTCACGATCAGCAGGACCTTCACCGGTGGCTCCTCATTGGACTGCACCGATGATGGCATCCAGCAGGGGCTGCATCACGCCGTCCAGCAGGGTTGACGGGGGTCGTGGGGCCGAACCCATGTGGGCCACGACGACGCCGGACGGGCGGTCGATGGCCAGGACCTGGCCGTGGGCCCGGTACTCCTCGTGGACCAGACGTCCGCGGTGGAGGACCACGCGGCCGTCGGTGTGGAGTTCGTCCAGCGCCATGTCCCAGGTGAGGTCCTGACCGTCGGTGGTCCGGATGGCCGGGCGACCCAGCCCGTCGGTGGAACCGGCGAGTGGCCGACATGCGTCGGGTCCCCGCCAGACCGACCTGGTCGGGACCAGTTGCTGGATGTTGGAGAACGTCCATCGGATCTGGGGCCAGGAGTAGAAGGAACCGTCATCGAAGCGGATGCCGGCCTCCGGCGGTGGTGGGAGTCCCTCCATCCACCTGACCTGGTCTGGTGGGGCCATCGCCGAACCCTAGGTCGGCCAGATCGCCGGCTGGGACGGGTGACCTGTAACCGATGTGGAAACTCCGCCCGCGTGTGGTGTCGTTGCTCCCTCTGTCGGGCACACTCCTCGCCATGATCGTCGTGGTGTGTGTGAAGCAGATTCCTGATCCGGCGGATCCCGGTGCGCTGGATCCTGAAACCAAGACCCTCAGGCGGGACGTCAAGCTCATCCTGGATGAGTCCGACTCCTACGGGGTGGAGATGGGCCTGCAGCTGGTGGATGCTGCCGGCGAAGGCGAGGTGAGGCTCGTCTCGATGGCACCCAGGAACGAGGTGGGAGGCCTGCGTACCGCCCTGGCCATGGGAGCGGCGAGCGCCGTGCTGGTCAGCGACGAGGCACTTGCCGGATCCGACGCCCTTTCGACCGCCAAGGTGCTGGCCGCCGCCATCCGGCGCTGCGAGCCCGACCTGGTCCTGACCGCAACCGAGTCCAGCGACGGCTACACCGGCACGGTTCCGGTCCAGATCGCCGAGCTCCTGGGCCTTCCGTCGGTGACGTTCGGCAAGGAGATCGAGGTGGCCGATGGCATCGCCACGGTGAAGCGCCAGACCGAGGCCGGGTTCGACCAGGTGGAGTGCCCGCTGCCCGCCGTCGTCTCGGTGACGGCCGGTGTGGTGGAGCCCCGCTACCCCTCCTTCAAGGGGATCATGGGAGCCAAGAACAAGCCGGTCGACGAGCTGGACCTCGCCGGCCTGGGCATCGATCCTGCGACCGTCGGCTGGTCCGGCGCCCGCCAGGAGATCACCGACGTAGCCGTCGCTCCCGCCCGGGATGCCGGCGAGCTGATCCACGACGAGGGCGACGCCCATGAACGCATCCTGGCGTTCCTGGACGACCTCAAGGTCCTTTAGGAGTTCGTGATGGGAATCTCGAAGATCTGGGTGTTCGGCGAGGCCACGGATGCCGGTGCCACCGCCTCCACGTTGGAGCTCGTCACCAGGGCCAGCCAGTTGGCCGACACGGTGGAGGTAATCATGTCCGGTGACGCCGCTGCCGTCGCCGGGGTGCTGGGCGCACACGGCGCCACCGCCGTCCACACCATCGGCCCGATCGAAGGGTCACTCGGTGGTCCCCGCATCGCCTCGGCGATCGCCGGGGCCGTGGAGGCCGGGACCGGTCCCGACGTGGTGATCTGCTCCACCTCCTACGACGGTCGTGACGTGGCGGGTCGCCTCTCGGCCAAGATCGATCGTCCGGTCATCACCAACGTCGTGGACCTGGTCGCCGACGGTGATCGCCTGCTGGGTTGCGAGCCCGTGTTCGGTGGAACCACCGACGTGACGACAGGCTTCACCGACAGCGGAACCGCCATCTTCCTGGTGCGACCCAAGTCGTTCACCGCCGAGGAATCGGGCGGCGGTCCGGCCGAGGTGGCCGAAATCGCCGTGGGCGATCTCGGCGAGACCGGGTCGGCCACGGTGAGGGAGCGGTTCGCCGAGGAGAGCAGCGGCCCGAAGCTGGACGAGGCGGCGATCGTCGTGTCCGGTGGTCGTGGTCTCGGCGAGGCTGGGAAGTACGAGATGATCGAGACCCTGGCCAAGCTGGTGAAGGGGGCGCCCGGAGCGTCGCGTGCGGTGGTGGATGCCGGTTGGGTGCCCTACTCCTACCAGGTGGGCCAGACCGGCAAGGTCGTGAAGCCCACCGTCTACCTGGCGTGCGGCATCTCGGGTGCCACCCAGCACCTGGTCGGCATGAAGGGTTCGGCCAACATCATCGCCATCAACAAGGACGAGGAGGCGCCGATCTTCGGCATCGCCGACCTCGGCATCGTCGGCGACGTGCACAAGGTGCTACCCAAGCTGATCGAGGCCCTCCAAGCCAGGGGCTGAGTCCCCCGGCGTGGCCGGGCGGCTCAAGGCCGCCACAGTGGGTTCAACCGATGGGTGCGGCCGAGTCGCCAGCACTGAGTGCCCATGCGAGGCCGTCCAGGGGATCCTCGACGGCCATCTGCAGGTGCCAACCTGACGGCGCCGTGCCGTCGTCGAAGCGCCACCATCCCAGTTCGTGAATGGCCTCGCCCAGCTCGTCGACGGCGGGCGGCCAGTCGGAGTCCAGGCCTGCAAGGGCAGCGGCGCACCACCAGGCCTCGAACCGCCCACGGGCCATGCCCCGGCGCCGGCCGTAGGCGCCTCCTGAGGCACCGGCCCAGGCCATGAGGGCGAGGGCCTCTTCGGCCGGGAGGGAGAGTCTCCGACCCGTCGTCCCGGTCAGGGCCGCCACGGCCTGGGCTGCGTCGCCGTGGACGCCCACAGCGGACCGTCGGCCGTTGGACTGTTCCGCCCACACGCAGGTCAGCTCCAGGAGGGCGCTGAGTCCGGCTGCAGTGTCAGGTCCGCCAGCCTCGGCAGGTTCCACGGGCCCGATCTCGTCGAGCAGCCCGGCGGCGGGCACCGGGTCGTCGATGGCGTAGGCACCGATCGTGGGCCCGGCGGACGCCGGCTCCCATCCGGCGAGTCGCAGCGGCAGGCCGATCGGATCCTCGAACAGCGCTACGCCGGTCAGGTCCTCGCCGCGTGCCACCCGCTCGTGGGCCACCACGGAGCGAAGCGGTCCGACGCCGGCTGTACCCAGGTGGGCGTCCAGCTCGTCCCAGGTGTGGGTCGAGGCCGCCACCTCGGCCAGGGCGGCGATGCCGAAGGTCACGGCATCGCGGAGCACGGCGGCAGCGGCATGGGCTGCGGGGGCCTCCAGCGCCAGTCGGTGTTCGGCATGGTCGGCGGCCGGCCAGAGCTGGTGGCCCCGCTCGTGGGCGGGTCGGGATCGGACTGCGACCTGCTCCAGGACCTCCCAGTCGCCGTCCTCGCAGGCGTCGTCGATGAGACGGAGGAGTTCGTCCAGGTCGCCGTCGGCCAGTGCCCGATCCAGGCGTTCCCCGCTCACAGGATCGACCCTCCGACCTGAATCCTCAGACCAGTGGCCACGGGACCCGCCGCCCGCTGGCGTCGGCGGGGAGTTCACCCGCCTCGACCACGGCGCGGGCCCTGGCCAGCACGGCGTCGCGCTCGAAGGCGTCCAGTAGTCGGGCCAGGTCCGCCGAGAGGCCGTCCTCGAGGAGGCGGACCAGGTCGGCGGTCGGTCCCTCGCCGATCGGCTGGCCGGCGAAGTCCCAGATGACCGTCCTCACCTTGAACTGGTGGTGGAAGCAGAGGGCGTTGTCGATGGCCCAGAGTTGGCCGTCGCGACCGGCCAGCACGTGGCCGGACTTGCGGTCGGTGTTGTTGGCCACGAGGTCGAAGATCGCCAGCCGCCGGAGGTCGTCAAACCGGTCGGGATCCTCCCGGATGGTGAAGTAGTGCTGCTCGTAGTCGCACGGCATGTACAGCTGGACCGAGCCCTCGCCGAACGGCCCGTCCCTGACGATCGTGGGGGGCACCAGGCCCCAGCCCAGCTGGTGGGCCAGCTCCCAGGCTGCCGCCTCGCGCCGGTACAGCCCGCTGGGGAAGTCGTGGAGAGGGCGTTCGCCCCTACCCGGCTTGTACACGCCCTGGAGGAGGGGTTCGTCGCCGGTGTCCGGATGGGTGACGTCGACCAGGAACGTGGCGTTCGACGTCCACGGCATGCGACCCAGCACCTGGATCTCCCCGGAGGAGAGGATCTTGACGGCCACGTCGTCGTCCACCGGCTCTCGTGCCCGGAACGGATCGGCGGCCTCCTGGTCCGGGGGTGCGTCCGTCGGAGTACCCGTGGCGGCGGCCGGGTCAGTTGGCACAGGGGCACCAGCCGTCGACCGTGGGGTCCAACGGGGCGCCGCACCACGGGCAGGGTGGCCTTCCGGCGGCCACCAGTTGGCGGGCCCGGATGATGAACGCCGCCACCAGCTCCCGACGCATCGGGAACCTGGCCTGGGCTCCGACGAGGTCCTCGTCCCGAAGGAGCTCCTCGGCAATGAGCACCAGGCGGTCCGTGGACTGCTGGTAGGTGACGCCGAGGCTTCCGACGACCCAGTCGGCTTCGACCGGGTCGGTGAACCCGGTCTCCGTAGCCAGGTCGGTGGCTGGCCCGTCGACGGGCGGGAGGTCGCCCATGATGCCGTCCAGGAACTCGGCCAACCCGGCCACCTGCTGCTTCTCCAACTTGAGGGACACCACCTGTCCGGCACGGCGTGCCTGGATGAAGAAGACCCGTCGCCCGACCGCGCCGACGGTGCCCACGGTGAAGGCGTCCGTGTCGTCCCAGTCGATCTCGGGTCGTTCCATCGCCGGGAGCCTAGGAGTCGGTGGGTGTCTTGCCGGTAGTGGTCACGAGGGGCCCAGTCCGACCAGCCGGCCGGTCGAGTTGACGGTAAGCACCGTGGGCCTCTCAGGGCTGTGGAGCACCGCGCTGACGGAGCACGGGCCGACCACCAGGCGTTGGAACAGGTCCAGGGGGGTGCCGAGGGCCTGGGCCAGCGCCGCCTTGATGGGATCCGCGTGCGAAACGCAGACGATGGTCTCCCCGGGATGGCGGGCGACCAGGTCGGCGACCTGTCCGGTGATCCGGGCCTGCATCTCGGCGAACGACTCGCCCTTCGGGAACCTGAAGGCCGAGGGCTGGCGCTGCACCGTGGACCACGCCTTCAGCTTCATGAGGTCCTTCAGGCGACGTCCGGTCCAGGAACCGAACTCGCATTCGATGAGCCCGGAGGCGGTCCGGACCCGTCTACCGACGGCCCGGGCGATCGGTGCGGCGGTCTCCCGCGTGCGTTCCATCGGCGAGGAGTAGACGGCGGCCACGCCCCTGCCGGGCAGGTTGGCGGCCACCTCGGCCACGTGGGTGGCCACCGCCTCGGCCTGGGCGCGGCCCTCGTCCGAGAGGTGCAGGCCCGGCGCACGGCCGGGGAGGCGGGAACCCGTGGTCGGGGTGCGACCGTGGCGTATGTAGAGAACCAGCGTCGGGGACCGGTTGTTCGCTGCCATGGCCGCCGAACCTACCCTGCTCCCATGGACGGACGCCGACTGCTGCTGGCGGTGCACGACGAGGTGGTGGATTGCCGTGCCTGTCCGCGTCTCGTGGAGTGGCGGGAGCAGGTGGCGATCCGGAAGCGGGCCGCCTACCTGGAGCAGGACTACTGGGGGCGACCGGTGCCGGGCTTCGGCGACCCACTTGCCCGGATACTCATCGTGGGCCTGGCGCCTGCGGCCCATGGTGCCAACCGGACGGGCCGGGTGTTCACGGGCGACCGTTCGGGCGACTTCCTGTTCGCGGCCCTACACAGGGTGGGCCTGGCCAACCAGCCGGAAGCGGTGGGCCTGGACGACGGCCTCAGCCTCACCGACGTGTTCATAACCGCCCCGGTGAAGTGCGCCCCGCCGGCGAACAAGCCGACACCTGAGGAGAGGGCGGCCTGCCGACCCTTCTTCCAGCGGGAGGTGGCCGCACTGGAACGGGTCTCGGTGGTGGTGGTCCTGGGCCAGATCGGCTACGTGGCTACAGCAGCGGAGTTCGGGCTACGGCCCCGCCCGAGGTTCGGCCACGGTGTGGAGGCACGGCTAGTCGACGGCCGGACGATCCTCTGCTCGTACCACGTCAGCCAGCAGAACACCTTCACAGGTCGGCTCACGGAGCCGATGTTCGATGCCGTGCTGGTCAGGGCGATGGAGCTGGCTGCAGCGGGCTGATCCCGTACGTACGTCCGGGGAGCGCCGATAGCCTCTGCGCCGTGATCCGATTCCGCCGTCTCCTCACCCCGGTCCTCGCCGTGTTCCTGCTCGCCGGCTGCATGTCCTCCGGCGAGCCCGTGTCATGGGAGGACCAGGCTGACGAGTCTGGCGAGGGACTCGTGGAACGCGAGTTCACCGCCGCCTGCATGGAGGCCAACGACGACCTCTCCGTGGTGAAGTCCCGGACCTTCTGTGCCTGCGTGCTGGACGGGGTGCAGGCAGTTGTCACGTTCGAGGAGTTCACGGAACTCGACGACTTCATCGACAAGCACCGCGACGATGTCACGGCTGCGATGCTGGGCGAGCACTTCGGCTGGTTCGTGGAGGCCACGGAGGCCTGCGCCACCTGACCCGACCCCCGGATCCGTAGGGGGCCGGGGATTCCCGTTACACCGCCTGTCCGTTTGCTCTACTGGTTCCCGCCGGATCCCGTAGCGGTGGTTCAGCCGGCCCTGACCGGTATGCCGACCCGGGCGCTGTCGTTGGCCCAGACCGGCCACCGGGCCCGGCTCTTGGCTGCCAGCTTGTGCATCAGGGCGATGGCTCCGGGGTCGCTGTCGCCCGGTCGACCCTCGATCACACCCTCCTCGAGCATCTTCATGATGATCTGACGGCCCAACTCGGTCCGCACGACCGTGAGGGTCCAGTCGTTGTTCTCGCCGATGCCACCGGTCGAGATGTCGGCGTGCTCGGCGGCGAAGTCGGGGCAGTGGGTGCAGCCCTCACGGGTCCAGGCGTGGCACTCCTTGAGGTTCACCTCGTGGTAGTCCCCGTTTCGCATCCAGATCTGGAACACGCCCTTGATGTTCATCTTGACCATCTCCTCCTTGCGGAGGCGGTACTTGGCCCAGAACAACTCCTCGAAGATCGAGTCGTCGAACGACTTGGAGCAGAGCAGGCCGATGTTCAACTTGATGGGCCTGCCTGCCTTGCCGACCCGGCGGTGCCACATGACGGGTCCGATCGAGGTCTGGCAGCTCATCCCGACCAGCGCCAGGGCGCTCAGCCCCTGTTCGAGGGCCTGCGGCATGGCCAGCGTGTTGGCCGAGTACGTGTAGCGGCTGCCGGCGCCTGCCAGGACCGATTCGCGGTCGGTGGCCAGTGCCGGCACGGCCTTCCAGCTGCTGGACCCGTCGGCGTCGGGCTTCTCCAGGTGACTGGTGAGCGCACCGTCGATGATCCCGTTCTCGAGGCACCAGATGAGGATGGCCGAGACCAGGCCGCCGTCCTGGCCCATGGCATGCACCGTCTCGTCGCTGGCCCGGGTGAGCAGGACGTCCTTGTAGATGCCTGACATCTCGTCCGGGCGGCGTTCCCGTCCGAAGAGGTGCTGGTCGGCCTCGGTCTCCCAGCTGCGGAACCGGGGGCAGGCCCGGGTGCACGACGTGCAGCCCTTCTGGCCGTGGCCGCAGTCGGTCTCTCCCAGATCCTCCTCGAGGTGGAACGGCGTGTACTTCCCGGGCTCGTGCTCGTATCCGATGACGTCGTGTGGACACGCGATCACACAACCGGCGCAACCCGTGCAGAGGCCGGTGTCGATGACCTCCTCGTAGAGCTCCTTCCACTGGAAGGACCATTTCTCGCGGGTTGCGGCCATCGGCGCCACCCTACCCATCGGCGTCGGAGGCAGCCGGACCCGGGCCGGACGTGAAGGAGCGCCGCCCACCCCTCGGGTCGACGGCACCATGGTGGTGCCCCTGGCGGGACTCGAACCCACGCTCACGGCTCCGGAAGCCGATGCTCTATCCACTGAGCTACAGGGGCTGGGACGGGTCAGGCTACCGGCCCGGTAGTCGGGCACGGCCGGCTATGGACGGCGGTCAGTCGAGGGTGACGATCACGGCACGGTCCCCGGTGGGGTTGCGGCCACGGAGCCGTCCCGCGGCACTGGCCAGCCAGACGCCGACATACTGGATTCCGTACTTCCGCCGTATGGCGGTGCGAACTTCCCGGTAGGCGTCGCCGTCGACGACCTCGGCCATGTCCGGGGTGGCTGCAGGGCCGGTCGCCTAGGTTCTCGGCGTCGGTGGACGATTCTTGGGCGACGATGGGAGATGAGCATGGGTGAGATGGTGGAGTTCACGGCCAACGGGACGACGGCTGGTGGCTACCTGGCGTTGCCGGACGGAGGGAGCGGGCCGGGCGTGGTCGTCCTCCAGGAGTGGTGGGGCCTGGTGCCCCAGATCAAGGGAGTCTGCGACCGCCTGGCAGGTGAGGGCTTCGTGGCCCTCGCCCCCGACCTCTACCACGGTGAGTTCGCCGAGCACACGGAGATGGACAGGGCCGGGGAGCTCATGACCTCGTTGCCGCCGGACCGGGCGGCCCGGGACATGTCGGCCGCCATCGACTTCCTGCTGGCGCAGGACGCCACCAGGGGCGACGCCATCGGCGTGGTCGGCTTCTGCATGGGCGGGATGCTCACCCTGCTGATCGCCGCCCTGGAGGGTGACCGGGTTGCCGCCGCCGCACCCTTCTATGGAGCGCCACTGGGCGATGGTGCACCTGACTGGTCGGGCCTGACCGCCGCCGTCGAGGGCCATCTGGCCGCCAACGACGACTTCTTCCCACCGGAGGCCATCACGGCCCTGGGCGACGACCTCCGGAAGGCGGGTCGGGACGTGGTGTTCCACGTCTATGAGGGGACCGGGCACGGCTTCGCCAACGAGGAGAACCCCCTGGGCACCTGGGACGAGGCAGCGGCCGCCACGGCCTGGGGCAGGACCGTGGACTTCCTCCGCTCCCGCCTCTGATCCGGCTCCCCGGGGTCGGATGGCCCGTAGGGCGCGACCTGGACGGACCCAGCCTCAGTCCGGTTCGACGGCCAGGAGCGCCGCACCCAGCGCCCCGGCATCGGCTCCCAGCTGGGCCAGCACCACATCCACAACCGGGCGGGCGTCGGCTCCCGGCAGGAGGCCAACCAGTGCCGCGGCCACGCCTGCCCGCAGGGGCTCGCCAACATCGGCCAGCCCGCCACCCAGCACGACGCGCGACAGGTCCAGGAGCACGACCAGGTTGGCCACGCCCCTGGCCACCTCGGTGCACCAGCCGGTGAAGACGGCCTGTGCTCCGGGATCGTCGCCCGCACGGGCGGCGACCACGTCGTGGCCTGTGATCGCCTCGACGGACCCGGCCAGCTGGATGCCAGCGGGGAACGTCCCAGCCGATGCCGCTTCGCGCCCCAGTCGTCCCAGGGCATTGCCCGAGGCGTAGTACTCCCATGGCCCGCGGTGTCCGGTGAGGTGCACCGGGCCGTCGGCCGACACGACCATGTGCCCGGGCTCTCCCGAGAAGCCGTTGGCACCCCTGTGGAGCAGTCCTCCCAGGACGAAGCCGCCACCGATGCCCGTGCCCAGGGTGACCATGGCGAAGTCGTCGCAGTCCCGGCCCGCGCCCAGCCTGGCTTCAGCGAGCGTGGCGGTGGTGGCGTCGTTGCCGACGGCGACCGGTAGCCCGACGGCGCGTTCCAGGTCCGGGCCGACCGGGTGGCCGACTGCGCCGGGCAGGTTCGGCGACCAGGCGAGGGTTCCGGAGCGCCCGGCCAGCCCGGCGATTCCCAGGCCCACGGCACGCACCGGTGTCGGGCTGCGTTCCCGGAGGCCGTCCACCATCCTCGCCAGGTTGTCCACCAGCGTGGGCCCGTCGCCCTCGCTGGTGGTGCGTTCCCGTCCGACGATGGCCCAGGTGGTCGGGTCCACCAGCAGTGCAGATGCCTTGGTGCCCCCTATGTCGATGCCGATCAGCATGTTCCCGAGGCTAGGACGGTCCCGTCGGCTCAGCGCCCGATCCCGGTCAGGTCGACCAGCACGGCGGCGTTCCGGTCGCCGCCCACCACGTCGCCCGGTGCCCGACCGGCACCCCGGATGATCCGTCGCCTGAGGGCCGCCGAGACGGTGTCGATGGCCAGCACCACCACGATCGTCATGAGCAGCACGGCGCCCACGGCCGGGAAGTTCCGGAACACCAGCTGCGACACCAACTCGGAACCCACGCCGCCTGCGCCGATCATGCCCAGTACGGCCGAGGCCCGGACGTTGATCTCGAACCGGAACAGCCACTGCGATGTCACGACCGGCAGGATCTGGGGCAGCACGCCCCAGCGCATGCTCGATGCCCACCGACCCCCCGTTGCGGCCACGGCCTCCAACGGTCCCTCGTCGATTCCCTCGATGGCCTCGGTTGCCCACTTGCCCAGGGTCCCGATGGAGTGAACGCCGATTGCCAGTGCCCCGGCCCACGGTCCCAGACCGGTGATGGGGATGAGGATCATGGCCAGGATCAGTTCAGGGACGGCCCTGATGACGTTGAACATCTGGCGGACCGGAACGCGCACCCAGACCGGTGCGACGTTGCCGGCGGCCAGGAAGGCCAGGGGCAGCGAGGCCAGGGCACCTATGAGGGTGCCTATCCAGGCGATGTGGACAGATTCGAAGACCTTGCCGACCACGCCGCGCTCGGCGGCCTCGGCGAAGGCCGGCGGGAACATGCGACGGAAGATGTCCCAGGCATCGCCGGGGGCACCGAGCAGCCGGTCGACGGTGACCTCCAGTCCGGTGATCGACCAGCCGACGGCGAGGACCAGCAGGGCGCCCATCGCCAGGCGCCGTCTGGCCGTTCCGGTCGGCGCTGCCGGCCTGCCGTCGGTTCCGGTCGTCGGGCCGGTCGCCATGTCAGACCAGCCGCTTTCGGACGGCCACGCTGACCTGCTCGATGACGATGACGACCACGAACACGAGCAGCAGGATGCCCAGCACCCGGTCGAACCTGAAGTACTGGCGTTGGGCCTCGATCACCCGGCCGATGCCGCCGGCTCCTACGAGGCCGAGCACCACCGAAGCACGGATGTTCAACTCGAACACGTACAGGCCGTAGGCCACGTACTCGGGTAGCACCGTCGGCAGGACCCCGGTTCGGATCACGGGCAGGTGGCGGCCACCGGTTGCCCTCGCCGCCTCGAGGGGCCTGGGATCAGCACCATCCACCGTCTCCGAGAACAGCTTCACCATCACCGCCAGCGAGAACACCGACAGGGCCCACGAGCCGGCGAACGCCCCGATGCCCACGGCGGTGACGAGGAGCTTCGCCCAGAACAGGTCGGGCACCGCCCGCACCACGTTCATGACCGACCGACTCACGATCATGGTCGGACGGTTGGGGCTGGTCAGCGGCGACATGATGAAGGCCAGTGGCAGGGCCAGGCCGCAGCCCACGAGGGTCGCCACCACGGCTATCTGGAATGTCTCCAGGAGGGGGTCCAGCACGTTGTGCCAGTCCAGCACCCAGTCCCACGGAACCGGCCAGAACTTCTCCCAGAGGGGGTTCGACCAGACGTTCCAGAAAGTGGAGATGTCGAACCCGACCTGGCGGCCGGCGAACACGGTGTAGGTGATCAGGACTCCGACGACGACCCAGGTGCGGGCACCGGGGCGTGGACGGGTCGGCCTGGCGGCGACCGTCGGTCCGTTCACCCCGTCGGCTCGTCGTCCACGGCGAGGAGGTCGTCATCCGTGATGGCCCTGCCGTAGATGTCCCGGAAGGTCTCGTCGGTGACGTCGGCTATGTCGCCGTCGAATACCACCTCGCCGTCGCGTAGCCCGACCAGGCGGCGGCCGAACTCCCGGGCCAGGTCCAGGTAGTGGAGGTTCACCAGGGTGGTGATGCCCAACTCCCGGTTGATGCGCCTCAGGTCGCCCATGACCTGACGGCTGGTCACCGGATCCAGGGCGGCCACCGGCTCGTCGGCCAGCATCACAGATGGCTCCTGGGCCAGTGCCCGGGCGATCCCCACCCGTTGCTGCTGGCCCCCGGAGAGGTCTGCGGCCCGGACGTACGCCTTCTCGACGATGCCGACCCTCTCGAGGGCCTGCATGGCGATCTCGGTGTCTGTCGCCGGCCAGAGGCCGATCGTGGAGCGCCAGGCCGGAACCGACGCCAGACGACCCATCAGCACGTTGTTCAGCACCGAGGTGCGGTTCACCAGGTTGAACGTCTGGAAGATCATCCCGATCCGGGACCGGATGGCCCGCAGTTCGGCGCTCTGGGCCCCGACCACCTCGGTCCCATCGATGGTGATGGATCCCGAGGTAGCGGGGACGAGGCCGTTCAGGGCCCGCAGGAGCGTGGACTTGCCTGCTCCGGAGAGACCGACGATCACGACGAACTCACCGTCGTCGATCCTGAGGTCGACGTTGCGCAGTGCCCGGACACCGCCCCGGTAGGTGACCGAGACGTCGCTAAACCGGATCACGGTCGGCGCGCTGCGTTCTGTCGGTGGTCGTCGGCTATCCGTCCAGAAGTCAGCCCACGGGTTCGGTGATGCCCAGGGCCTCGGCGGCCTTGCGTACGACGTCGAAGTCGGACTCCACGGCCCGACGGATCGACGTCCAGCCGTAGGTCTCGTCGAACACCGCCTCGCCCTCCTCGGTATCCAGGTAGGCGTCGATGGCGTCGTAGATGGCGGTCCTCAGCGAGGCCGGCAGAAGGGTGCTGGCGGCCACCACGTCGTTGGGGACCTCCGAGGTGATGTTGAAGACGATCACCTTCTCACCCACGTCGGTCTTCTCCTTGCGGAGCGAACGACGGGCGTCGTCGTAGGACACTCCCACGTCGGCGTCACCGTTGTAGACGGCGACGACGGCTGCGTCGTGACCACCCGTGAAGATCGGGATGATGTCCTTGACCGGATCGATGCCGGCCTCTATGAGCTGCAGGGCCGGGAACAGGTAGCCGGAGGTCGACGACTCGGAGGTGAACGCCACGCGCTTGCCCCTGATCTTGGACAGGTCGGCGATGCACGAGGTTCCCGGTGACACGTCGCCGGCGTCGACGGACTCGCCCAGGGCCTTGCCGGAATCACCGAAGTAGACGCCGACCTGCAGGGCGACGGCATCGAGTGCCCCGACCTGGACGATGCCCTTGTCCGTGTTCTCAAGCGCCGTCGCCGATTCCGGGGCGGTCTCGCACAACGACGGGTCGTTGGTCATCCACTGCCCGTGGTAGGTGGCCGCCCCGTAGCGAACGGCCTGGATCAGCACCTCCATGTTGCCGAACTGCTGCTGGGCCAGCGTGTAGCCGAACGGCCCGAAGGCGCCCAGGTCGGCCTTGCCGGTTCCCATGGCGGTGACCAGGCCTGTGTAGTCGGTGGTGACTATGCCCTCGACCTCGATTCCGAGGGCGGAGGTTAGAACGTCCATGAAGGGCTGGATGTCGTCCTGGAGGGATTCCTGTTCCGAGCTGGGAACGAATCCGAAGGTGATCTTGGATGGCCACGTGCCGTCCCCGGCGGTGGCCTCCCCGTCGCTGGAACAGCCCGAGGCGATGAGCACGAGGGCCAGCAGGGCTGCGAGCAGTGAACGGATCTTCATGGGTCCTCCTTCGGGGTGGGCCACAATGGTCCACCGATTGGCTGACCGTAGTCAATTGGCGGAAGGCATGTATCAGCCGAGGGGTCGGCGCCCGGGAGGGGGGCCTAGGGTGCCGCGATGACCGGCCCGGATACAGCCGCATCCGACAGGGCCGGCAGGGGTAGGGCGTCAGCCGCGACGGCCGTCACCTGCTGGTCGGCAGGCAACGTCATCGTCGCCGGATTCGACCTGCCGGGACTCCAGATCGGCTTCTGGCGGTTGTTCCTGGGAGCGCTCGTGTACGGGACGTTCTTCTACGCCGGCGGTCGGCGCATCACCTGGGCCACGGTCCGGCTGGTGGCGTTGCCTGCGGTCACCATCGCCCTCGAGATCGCCCTGTTCTTCGTGGCCCTCCAGAACACGTCGCTGGCCAACGCCACGACCATCGGAGCGCTCCAGCCCATCCTCCTCATGGCTGTGGCCTCCCGCCGCTACCGGGAGCGGGTGACCGGGTGGCTGGTCGGCATCACGCTCGTTGCCATCGGTGGGGTCGCCCTGGTGATGTTCGGTGCCGGAGGCGGGTCTGGTGGGCACCTCAGGGGTGACCTCCTGGCCGCCGTGTCGACGTTCTTCTTTGCTGCCTACTTCGTGTTCGTGAAGGACGTGAGGCACCACCTCGACACCTTCACCCTCCAGACCACCTCCATGGCCATCGGTGCGCTGGTCCTGTTGCCGCTCGCCGCCATCGACTCGGGGCGGCTCGTACCGCCGTTCCCGTCCTGGTCGCAGTGGGGATGGCTGGCCCTGCTGCTGGCCGTGCCGGGAACCGGTCACTTCCTCATGAACTGGGCCCACCTGCACGTGAGCCTCACCCTCACCGGCTTCCTGACGCTGGCCATTCCGGTCCTGTCGGCCGGAGGTGGGTGGCTTGTGCTGGACCAGCGTCTCACCGCCGTGCAGGTGATCGGCATGGTGGTGGTCCTGTCCACCCTGGTCGTGGTCGTCCGTCGCGACGCCCGGATGCACGCCGGCGGTCCCTGAGACCACCGGTTGGGTGGCACCCGACAGGGTGACCCCCGGGGCCACACGCCACGTAATCTGCATCCGGCCGGGTCGGGGTGCCCCGGTAGCATCGGACAGGTGGCCGGGCCCCGGTCGCTTCCCCCTCTCCGATGGATCCGGCCATGGACGTGCGCGACACCATCATCGATGCGGTTCGCTCCGCCCTGGCCGACCTGGGCGTCGACCCCCTGCCCGACGTGGTCCAGTTGGAGCGCCCGGCCAATCCGGAGCACGGCGACTGGTCGACCAATGTGGCCATGGCATCGGCGAAGGTGGCCGGCCGGAACCCACGGGAGCTCGGAACCGCCCTCGTGGAGCGCCTGACGGCGGTACCTCCGCCCCACGTGGTCGGCGTCGAGGTGGCCGGACCCGGCTTCGTCAACTTCCGCCTGGCCGAGACCTGGTTGCACGAGGTGCTGGCCGACGTGGTGGCTGCCGGAACCGACGGCTGGGGTCGGCTCGACTCCGGTGCCGGAACGCGGGTCATCGTCGAGTTCGTGAGCGCCAACCCGACGGGTCCCCTCCACGCCGGCCACGGTAGGGGAGCCTGCTACGGCGACTCGGTGGCGCGCCTCTACGAACGGTGCGGCTACGAGGTGGAGCGGGAGTTCTACGTCAACGACAGCGGCGTCCAGATGCAGAAGTTCGCCGCCTCGCTGGCCGCCCGTGCCGCCGGTGGGGAGGTCCCGGAGGACGGCTACCACGGTCAGTACATCGTGGACTGGGCCGCCGAGATGCCTGCCGGCGTGGACCCCCTGGAGTGGGGCTACGAGCGGGCCCTGGCTGACCACAGGTCGGTGCTGGAGTCGATGTCCATCCACTTCGACTCCTGGTTCTCGGAACGGTCGATGATCTCCTCAGGGGCCATGGACGCCACGTTGGCCGACCTCCGGGCCGCCGGTGCCGTCTACGAGGAGGGCGGCGCTGTCTGGTTGCGCAGCACCGACCACGGCGACGACAAGGACAGGGTGCTGGTCAAGAGCGACGGGCAACCCACCTACCTGATGCCCGACGTGGCGTACCACCGGGACAAGTTCGCGCGGGCCGACAGGCTGGTGGACGTCTTCGGGGCTGACCACCACGGCTACGTGGTCCGCATGCACGCCGCCATGTCGGTGCTCGGCCACGACAGGGAGGACCTGCAGATCGTCATCACCCAGCTTGTGAACCTGCAGAGGGACGGCCGGGAGGTCCGGCTCTCGAAGCGGACCGGCGAGATGGTCGAGTTGGCCTATGTGGTCGACGAGGTGGGCGCCGACGCGGCCCGGTTCACGTACCTGCTGCAGTCGGTGGACTCCGCCCAGACGTTCGACATGGACCTGGTCGCCAGCCAGGTGAACGAGAACCCCGTCTTCTACGTGCAGTACGCCCATGCCCGGATCCACTCGGTGGTGGACAGGGCGGCCGCCGGCGGCAGCGTGCGTGGGTCGCTGGCCGAGGTGGACCTGTCGCTGCTCACCCATCCCCGCGAGGTCCAGGTGATGCGGTCACTCCACGAGCTGCCCGACGTGGTCGCCAGGGCCTGCAGGGAGCGGGCGCCGCACCAGGTCACCACCTGGGTGAGGGAGCTGGCCTCGGCGTTCCACGGCTTCTACCAGGACTGCCGGGTGGTCGGCCCCGAGGTGGACCCGGCCACGACCAGGGCCAGGCTCTGGCTGGTGGAGGGTGTCCGGATAGGCCTTGCCGTCGCCCTGGACCTACTCGGCGTGAGCGCCCCCACCGAGATGTGGCGGGACGACGGGGACGGGGAGGCCTGACCGTGGCCGGGCCGATACCCACCCGACTGCTGCCCGACACGGCAGCCATCTCCGCTGACGGTCGGCTCCGGATCGGTGGCTGCGACCTCGTGGACCTGGCCGGCGAGTACGGCACACCGTTGTTCGTCTACGACGAGGCCCACCTGCGGGCCCGCTGCCGCGAGGCGGTGACCGCCTTCGGCGACGGCGTCGCATACGCCTCCAAGGCGTTCCTCTGCGACGCGATGGCACGCCTGGCACACGAGGAGGGAATGCACCTGGACGTCGCAACCGGAGGCGAGCTGTTCGTGGCGCTGCGCGCCGGGGTGCCGGCCGACCGGCTGGTCATGCACGGCAACAACAAGAGCGATGCCGAGCTGGCCATGGCGCTCGACGAGGGAGTGGGCCGGATCGTCGTGGACTCGTTCGACGAGCTGGACCGTCTGGACGCCATCGCCACGGCGACGGGCTCAAGGCCAAGGGTGCTGCTGCGGATCACGCCCGGCGTGGAGGCCCACACGCACGAGTTCATCGCCACCGGCCAGGACGATTCCAAGTTCGGCTTCACGGCGTCGTCGGGCCTGGCCACGGCAGCGGTAGAGCGGGCCCTCGCCTCTGACTCGGTCGAGCTGGTGGGGCTGCATGCCCACATCGGCAGCCAGGTGTTCGAGGTCGGGGCGTTCGCCCGGGCCATCGAGGTGCTGATCGACTTCGCCGCACCGTTCGGGCTGGCCGAACTCTCGGTCGGGGGCGGCCTGGGCGTTCCCTATGTGGAGGGCGAGTCGGCACCCAGCATCACCGAGTGGGCTTCCGGCATCAGGGCCGTCTGCGAGGCGGCCGGGGTGACGGCCTCGGTCTCGGCCGAGCCGGGACGGGCCATCGTGGCTGCCGCAGCGATCACCCTGTACACGGTGGGAACCATCAAGGACCTGCCGGGGATCCGCACCTACGTGGCCGTGGACGGGGGCATGAGCGACAACCCCCGGCCCGTCCTCTACGGGTCCGGCTACGAGACGTTCCTGCCCAGGGCGACAGCAGCGGAGCGCTCCAGGCCGGTGCGCGTCGTCGGCAAGCACTGCGAGTCGGGTGACCTGCTGGTCCGGGAGGGTTGGGTCCCGGACGACCTGGTTGTGGGCGACGTGCTGGCCACTCCGGTCACCGGTGCGTACGGACACGCCATGGGTTCCAACTACAACCACGTCCTGCGTCCTGCCGTGGTGTTCGTCGCCGATGGCGACGCCCGGACGGTGGTCCGCAGGGAGACCTTCGAGGACCTGGTCCGACGCGAGGTCTGAACACGGGGCTGCCACGCCTCGGGCCGAATCCGGGCCGGATGGGGCCGGTCCGAGCGATACGGTCTGGTCCATGGAGACCTCCAGGATTCGCATAGGACTGCTGGGCTGTGGCCACGTCGGCGCTGCCCTCGTCTCCCTCGTGGCGGAGCGCCGCGGGGAGGTGGAACGCCGTACCGGTCTGGACCTGGAGGTGACCCGCATAGCGGTCCGCAACACGGCGCTGGACCGCGATGTCCCCGTCGATTCAGCAGCGTTCACCACCGACGCTGCAGCGCTCGTCGTGGATCCCGACGTGGACGTGGTCGTCGAGGTCATGGGAGGCATCGAGCCCGCCCGTGGGCTGGTGTCGGCCGCCCTGGCGGCCGGCAAGCCGGTGGTGACGGCCAACAAGGAACTCCTGGCCAATCACGGCGCCGAGCTGTACGAGGCGGCCGAGGCTGCCGGGGTGGACCTCCTGTTCGAGGCGGCTGTCGCCGGCGCCATCCCGATCATGCGTCCGTTGCGGGAGTCGTTGGCCGGCGAGCCGATCACGCGGGTCATGGGCATCGTGAACGGCACCACCAACTTCATCCTGAGCCGGATGGCCGACGACGGCGCCAGCTATGCCGATGCCCTGGCGGAGGCACAGGGCCTGGGCTACGCGGAACGGGACCCGACGGCTGACGTGGAGGGCTTCGATGCCGGCGCCAAGGCCGCGATCATCGCCACGATCGCCTTCGGTGCACGCGTGGTGGCCGGCGACGTCTACCACGAGGGAATCTCCGGGATCACGGTCGCCGACATCGATTTCGCCGCCGACCTCCGGCACTGCATCAAGCTCCTTGCCGTGGTCGAGCGGACCGTGGCCTCCGACGGAGGGTTCCAGATCGGAGTTCGGGTGCATCCCACGCTGGTACCCCTGGACCACCCGTTGGCCTCCGTACGGGGCAGCTTCAACGCCGTCTTCGTGGAGGGTGGCGCAGCCGGTGACCTCATGTTCTACGGCCGGGGGGCGGGCGGTCGCCCGACCGCCTCGGCGGTGCTGGGCGACCTCATAGACGCCGCCGGCAACCTCCGGCAGGGTCACTCGGCGTCGATCAGCGCCCTGGAACGGGCCCGTATCGCCCCGATCGACGACGTCACCTCCGCGTTCTACCTGAACGTCGAGGTGGACGACCGTCCCGGCGTGCTGGCCCAGGTCGCCACCGTGTTCGGTGAGCACGGCGTGTCCATCCGTTCGATGGAGCAGGAGGGCCTGGGAGGGGAGGCCCGCCTCGTGTTCATCACGCATGCGGCACGCGAACGCGACCTCCGATCGACGCTCCAGGACCTCAGGTCGCTGGACGCGGTGCGGTCCGTCGGGAGCGTCCTGCGGGTAATCGGCGACTGACCGAGCCGGGACCGCCATGCGCTACGTGAGCACCCGGGGAACGGCCCCGGTCCTGGACTTCGGCGAAGCGTTGCTGGCCGGCCTCGCCGACGACGGTGGGCTGTACGTGCCGGAGGCATGGCCCGCGCTCGGCGGTGGCGGCCGTGGCGACTACGTCGAGACGGCGGTGGAGGTCATGTCGCCCTACGTCGCCGGTTCCATCGGTGTGGACGACTTCGCGGCGATGGTGGCCGAGGCCTACGCCACCTTCGATGCGCCTGACGTGGTCCCGATGGTCGAACTGTCCGACGGGGTGCACCTGCTGGAGCTCTTCCACGGTCCGACGCTGGCGTTCAAGGACGTCGCCCTCCAGTTGGTGGGCCGCCTCTTCGACCACGAGCTGGACCGACGTGGAGCGAGGGTCACCATCGTCGGCGCCACGTCGGGCGACACCGGCTCGGCGGCCATCGAGGCCTGTAGGGACCGGGACAACATGGATGTCGTCATCCTCCATCCGGCCGGTCGGGTGTCGGACGTCCAGAGGCGGCAGATGACCACCGTCATGGCACCCAACGTGCACAACGTGGCCATCGACGGCACCTTCGACGACTGCCAGGACATGGTGAAGGCCATGTTCGCCGACGTCGGGTTCCGGGACCGCGTGAGCCTGTCGGCGGTCAACTCGATCAACTGGGCACGGGTGATGGCCCAGGTCGTCTACTACGTGGTGGCCGCCGAACGCCTGGGTGGTCGCAGGTCGCCGGTGGCCTTCGCCGTTCCCACGGGCAACTTCGGCAACGTGTTCGCCGGCCATGTGGCCCGGAGATCCGGCCTGGCCGTGCCACAGCTCGTGGTGGGGAGCAACACCAACGACGTCCTGACCCAGTTCTTCCACGACGGCACCATGCGGATCGACGGGGTGGTCCCCACCACCTCGCCAAGCATGGACATACAGGTCTCCTCGAATCTGGAACGGTTGCTGTTCGAGCTCCTGGACCGTGACGGGGCTGCCGTGGCGGAACTCCTGGACGGCTTCCGGGCCACCGGCTCGTTTCGCCTGGATCCCGTGCTGCACGCCGCCCTCGCCGATGGTTGGGCCGGTGTCAGCTTCGACGACGATGCCGTCCGCCGGTGCATCGAGACGGAACTCGGACTCTCCGGTGTGCTGTTGGATCCCCACAGTGCGGTGGGCGTGCTGGCCGCCCGGGCATGCCGACGGGATCCGTCGGTGCCGATGGTGGCCCTGGCCACCGCCCACCCGGCCAAGTTCCCCGACGCGGTCGCTGCCGCCACCGGAGTCCGGCCGCTACTTCCGGAGCGCCTGGCCGACCTGCACGAACGTCCCGAGCGCCTGACACGGCTTCCGAACGACCTGGCGGTGGTGCAGGAGTTCGTGGAGGCGCACCGGCGTGTCGTATGACCGACGGTGCAGTCGGGGTCCCGTGCCCCGGCGGGCCCCCGGCGCTGGCAGGATGATCCACCTGTGAAGTACGTGATCTGCGTTCCCGACGGCTGTGCCGACCTCCCGGTCCCGGAACTCGACGGGCGGACCCCTATGGACGTTGCCCACATGCCCGTCCTGGCTGCCCTGGCAGGGCGCGCAACGGTCGGTCGTGCCGCCGTCATTCCCGAGGGCATGGCTCCGGGCAGCGACGTGGGGAACATGTCGATCATGGGGTTCGACCCTGCCCGGTTCCACACCGGCAGGGCCCCCATCGAGGTGGCGGCGATGGGCCGGACCCTGCGACCGGACCAGACGGCATTCCGCTGCAACCTGGTGGTCGTCCGCGACGGCGTGATGGTCGACTACGCGGGTGGCAACCCATCCAGCGACGAGGGGGCCGCAGTGGTTGCCGCCCTGGAGGCCGAGCTGGCACCTGTGCACGAGGGCGTCGAGTTCCTGGCCGGGGTCGGCTTCCGGAACGCGATGATCGCACCCGCGGGGTGGATCGATGCCGTCTGCACGCCGCCGCACGATCTCTCCGGTAAGGAGATCGTGAACCCGGGCGGTCCGGCTGGTGGCGTTCTCTCAGAGCTGATGGAAGCATCCAGGGACGTCCTGGCGGGCTTCGACCTGGAGGCCAACCAGATCTGGTTGTGGGGCCAGGGGTTCCAGCCGCAGGTGCCGTCATTCGCCGAGACCCATGGGGTGGAGGCCGGTCTGGTGACCGCCGTGGACCTGGTGCGCGGCATCGGGGTGCTGTCGGGCATGAAGGTCTGCGACATTCCGGGAGCCACCGGATGGTTCGACACCGACTACGAAGGCAAGCGGGACATCGCCCTGGTCGAGCTGGAGGCGGGGCTGGACCTGTTCGTCATCCACGTGGAGGCCACCGACGAGGCCGGCCATGCCGGCAACGTGGCCGAGAAGGTCAGGGCCCTGGAGAACTGGGACAGTCGGATCCTGGCCGGCCTGATCCCGGGGCTGGACTCGATGGGTGCATGGCGCCTCCTCATGCTCCCCGACCACGCAACGCCCCTGACCACCCGCACCCACACCGCCGACCCGGTTCCCTACGTGCTGGTGGACTCGGCCGTGGACGGTCCCGGTGGCGTCTTCTCCGAGTCGGGGGTGGTCGCCGAGCCGCTGGTTCCCGGCTACCAGCTCGTCTCCCGACTGCTCGCAGGCTGAGGTTCCGGACCCGTCTCCACGACGGTGGTTGCCGCGGTTGGCCGTGATTGGGTAAAGTGGTGTTGTCGTCGGGCGGGCGACGGTCCCATGAGGTCCACCTCGCAACAGGCACGCGGCCGTGTCGGTCGGTGCTGGTGAGCCTGGGTCACCGTCCCACGACATGTCTTCCGGTACCGCTTCGTCGGTCATCCGGATGGCATTTCCCCTCTCCCGGTCGATCCCGGTCGGGCAAACAAGACGGGCCGTTCGGCCCGATGGAACCGAGGTGTTGTGAGCATGGACTCCACCCAACTGGAACGCGGCACGCTGGAAGGCAAGGACCGCGACGAACTGACGACGATCGCCAACGCCCTGGGCGGCAAGCCCGGCTCGCGCGCCCGAAAGGCCGAGATCGTCGACCTGATCCTGGACCTGACCGGTGGAGGGTCGAGCGGCTCCTCCAACGGGTCGGCCTCCGTGGCCGCACCTGAGGTGGGTGCCGCAGACGAGGAGCCACCGGCGGAATGGGAGGTCGCAGTAGCGGCCACCACCGATGTCGACGAGACGACTCCGGACTCGATGGCTTCTGATGACGTTGCCTCCGATGCCCCGGCGACCGTTGCCGGATCGTCCGAGGATCGGGGCTCCGAGGATGGTGCTGAGCGCAGCGACGGCCGCGGGAATGGCCAGGGTCGATCGGGTCAGGACAGCGGGCAGGGCCGTGGCCAGAACCAGAACCGCGGCCAGAACCAGAACCGTGGGCAGCAGGGCCGTGGCCAGAACCAGAACCGCGGACAGCAGGGCGATCAGACGGATGCGGGAAACCGCCGCCGCCGTCGTCGGGGTCGTGACCGTGACGAGGCCCCGGAGGAGGTCTGGGACGGTGAGCCGGTGGAGATCTCCGGCTACCTGGACCTGCGCGTCGAGGGCTACGGCTTCCTCCGCACCGGTGGTTACAAGCCTGCCAAGGACGACGCCTACCTCTCCGTGAAGCAGGTCCGCCAGTTCGGCCTGCGCAAGGGCGACGCCATCGTGGGTGCAGCCCGACCGGCCAACCGGAGCGAGAAGAACCCGGCGCTGCTTCGCATCGATTCCATCAATGGCAGGGATCCCGAGTTGGCCAAGACCAGGCCGAAGTTCGAGGACCTCACCCCGCTGTTCCCGGACGAGAAGCTGCGCATGGAGATCGACGGCGATCCCAACAACATGACGGCCCGGATAGTCGACCTGCTCTCTCCGATCGGCAAGGGCCAGCGCGGGATGATCGTCTCGCCGCCCAAGGCCGGCAAGACCACGATCGTGAAGTCGATCGTGAGGTCCATCGAGACCAACCATCCCGAGGTGAAGCTCATCGTCCTGCTGGTCGACGAGCGACCCGAGGAGGTCACCGACATGCGCCGCTGGACCCAGCGCGGCGAGGTCGTGGGTTCGACCTTCGACCGTCCCAGCGACGAGCACACCCATCTGGCCGAGGTCGTGATCGAACGGGCCAAGCGGATGGTCGAGTACGGCGAGGACGTGGTGATCGTGCTGGATGGCATCACCCGCCTGTCCCGGGCCTACAACCAGGCCGCCCCGGCCACCGGCCGGATCATGTCAGGCGGCATCGACAGCGGTGCCCTGTATCCGCCGAAGCGGTTCTTCGGCGCCGCCCGCAACGTCGAGGAGGGTGGCTCCCTGACCATCATCGCCACGGCGCTGGTGGACACCGGTTCCAAGATGGACGAGGTCATCTTCGAGGAGTTCAAGGGCACCGGCAACATGGAGCTGCGCCTGGACAGGCGGATCGCCGAGCGTCGGATCTACCCGGCGATCGACGTGGATGCCTCCTCGACACGCCACGAGGAGCTGCTGTTCGAGCGCAAGCAGCTGAACCAGGTGTGGAAGCTGCGGCGTGTCCTGAACGGCCTCGCCAACGACGGAGGCGCTGGAGCCGCAGCCGGCCTGGAGCTGCTGATCGACCGGCTGAAGACCTTCAACAACAACGAGGAGTTCCTGGTGGAGATCGCCAAGGGCCCGAACATGGGCGCCTGATCGTTCCACAGGTTGCCTCCACCCGAAATACCTTCCAGACTGGACCCGTTATGAGAGCCGACATCCATCCCAACTACCGACCGGTGGTCTTCCAGGACCTCTCGGAGGGCGTGAACTTCGTGATCCGCTCCACGGTCGAGACCAAAGACACCATCACCCTCGAGGACGGCGCGGAGTACCCGCTGGTCAAGGTCGAGATCTCGTCGGCCAGCCACCCCTTCTTCACGGGCACGATGAAGATCGTGGACACCGCCGGCCGGGTGGAGCGCTTCGAGCGCCGCTACGGCAGGCGCCGCAAGGCCTGACCGCCTCGGCCCGATCCGCCTCACCGCCCCGGCCCGATCCACCTGATCGGATCGTGAAGAATCCGTGACCCTCGATCCTGAGCGTCGCCATGCGCTGCGTGGGATGAAGTTGCGCGCCCTCGTCGTCGATGAGATCGGCGATCCGGGTGACGAGCTGGTGGTGGATGGCGACCATTGCTTCGATGGCAGCCGCCTCTGGGTGCTGGCGTCGGACGACGCCCCCGAGCGGGCCCTTGGCGCTGCGGTTCTCCGGGCGGGTCGTCACGGTGGGACACCTCTGACCGTCTGCTTCGACGACGTCGAGGCGGCCGGCGTGGCAGCGAGGCGGGCGGCCGTCCTGCGGCCCGTGCCCGAGATCAGGCTGATACAGGGCAGGAGCCTCGTCCCCGTGCAGCCCGCCGAGGCGGTACCGCCTGTGGACGCTCCACCACCGCCGGACGGCTTCGTGGACCTCTGTCTGGGCGTCGGGGTCCAGCCGCTCGTGGAGCACGGAATCTGGCGTGGCGAGGTCCTCGGCCTGGAGGTGGTCCGGGTCGTCGACGACCCCGAGCTGGGCAATCAGGTCCAGGTCGGCGTGGGGCGCTTCGACAGGGAGGCGGGGGTGCTTCTGCACGCCGACCAGCCACAGGGCGAGTCCCTGGCCGCCGCCGCCGACCTGATCCGCTCACGCCGCCGTGACGGTGCCGGCGCACACCCGCTGGCCACCCTCTGCCGGGAACGCTGGCTGCGCCACGACCTGGTGGCCGACCCCTCGGTCCTGGGACTGGGCGACCTCGTGGCGGTGGACCCGGCCGACGAGCGACCCAACCTGCGTGACCCGGCGCCGGCGCCTGCCATGGGTACGGGCCCGGATGGCGAGCGGGTGCTGGTCGTCTGTTCCGTCGGCGTGGATCCGTGCGTGGTCTCGGCCGCAGCCGAGCTGGTGCTCAGGGAATCCCCGGACCGGATCCTGGTCGCCCTCCCCGGCCGGGACGTCCTCCCAGCCGTGGAACGGGCGTTGGCCAGGTTGGCGGTGCCGACCTCGATCCGTGGCGTCGCCTGCGGTTGGGATGTCGTCTGAGGATTTGGGCCACACGGTCGGGCTTCGACGAACGAGCCCGGAGGGCTGGGTACCCTTCAGGCGATGTTGGAGCAGGTGGATGCCCTCGAGGTCGAGTACGCCGAGGTGGAGGCCCAGTTGGCCGACCCTGCTGTGATCGGGGACTCTGACCGGCTGAGGGACGCGGGGCGACGGTTCAAGAAGCTGGACGAGATGATGGCGGTGGGTCGGCCCCTGAGGGAGGCCTACGGCGACCTGGAGGCCGCCCATGAGCTGGTGGAGATGGTCGACGGGTCGGAGCGCGACCAGTTCCGACTCGAGATCGGCTCCCTGGAGCTGGAGGTCGAACGACTGGAGGAGGAGTTGCGGGGCCTCCTCCTGCCCGGTGATCCCAACGACGGACGTCCGGTGATCCTGGAGGTGCGGGGGGCCGAGGGAGGCGAGGAGGCCAACCTCTTCGCCCGTGACCTCCACGAGATGTACCTGGCGTTCGCCGCAGGCCACGGCTGGTCAGTGGAACCGCTGATGGCCCGGGAGTCGGACATGGGTGGATTCAGCGAGGTGATGGTCCTCATCAAGGGCGAGGATGCCTGGACGCGCCTGAAGTACGAGGGTGGCGTGCACCGGGTCCAGCGCGTTCCGGTGACCGAGTCCCAGGGTCGGATCCACACTTCCTCGGCGACGGTCAGCGTGCTGCCGGAGGCCGACGAGGTGGAGGTCCTCATCGACGACAACGACCTCCAGATCGACGTCTACCGGGCGTCCGGTCCCGGGGGGCAGTCGGTGAACACCACCGATTCCGCCGTCCGCATCACGCACAGGCCGACCGGGTTGGTGGTGTCCATGCAGGACGAGAAGAGCCAGCTCCAGAACAAGGCCAAGGCCCTGCGGGTCCTGCGCTCCCGGTTGCTGCAGATCGAGCAGGACCGCCAGCAGTCCGAGGCGTCGGCGGCCCGGCGTGGCCAGGTCGGTGGTGGTGGCAGGTCGGAGAAGATCCGCACCTACAACTTCAAGGAGAACCGGGTCACCGACCACAGGATCGGACTGACCCTCCACCGTCTGGACCGGATCCTGGCCGGCGACCTGGACGAGGTCGTCGACGGCCTCCTGGCGGACGAGCGGGCCAGGCACCTCTCCCGGAGTGCCACCGGTGGGAGTTGACGGGTCGGACTGGTCCGCCGGTCGGGGAGTCCCGACCGGACACGATGCCGACGACCTCCTCGGGACCATCAGCTGGCGGGAGGTCCTGACGGAGACGGTTGCGCGCATGGAGGCGGCAGGCCTTCCCCGGATGGAGGCGCGTTGGATGGTGGAGGAGGCATCCGGCCTCGACGCCGCCGACGACCTGGCTGGGCTGGTCACCGAGAGCGGCATGGTCCGCCACGACGCAATGCTCGCCCGCCGTCTGGCCGGCGAGCCGTTGCAGTACGTCCTGGGACGGTGGGCGTTCCGGACCCTCGACCTGATGGTGGACAAGCGGGTGCTGATACCGCGACCGGAGACCGAGGTGGTGGCCGGCCTGGCACTGCTCGAGGCGGACCGCTTCTCGGCGGCCGGCGGCGGCGGGACGGTTCTGGTGGCCGACCTGGGTACGGGCTCGGGTGCCATTGGCCTGTCGATCGCCGCCGAGTGCCCGGCGGCGCACGTGTGGTGCACGGATTCCTCGGCAGATGCTCTGGCCGTGGCCCGGGCCAACTGCACGGGCCTGGGTCGGCCGGCCGGCAGGGTCACGATCCTGGAGGGCTCCTGGTTCGACGCTCTGCCGCCTGACATGTCGGGCGCGTTCAACGTTGTCGTCTCCAACCCGCCATACGTCGACGTGGCCGATGACCTGCCTCCCGAGGTCGTCGGCTGGGAGCCGTCGGAGGCACTCTTCGCTCCCGGCTCCGGCCGTGCCGACCTGGAGTCCCTGGTGGATGGGGCCATGGAATGGCTGGCTCCCGGCGGAGCGCTGGTCCTGGAGATGGCTCCCGACCAGACGACGGCGATGGCCGACCGGGCCCGGACGGCCGGCTTCGTCGAGGTCTGCGTCCATCGGGACCTGGCGGGACGGGAACGCGCCGTCGTGGCCCGGGTGCCGACGTGAGCATCGTCGACGCCATTGCCCTACCGGAGGCTGCCGTGGCCGCAGCGGTGACCGCCCTGCGGGCCGGTCGACCGGTGGTGCTGCCCACCGAGACCGTCTACGGCGTTGCTGCCCTGCCGGGAGACCCGGGTGCCGTCGAGGAACTGTTCGAACGCAAGGGGCGTCCCGGCGAACGGCTGCTGGCCGTGCTGGTGGCGGACCTGGAGGCGGCCCGACGCATCGCCGTCGTGGACGCCATGTTCGAGGTGCTGGCTGCGTCCTTCTGGCCGGGCCCGCTGACCATCGTGGCCCAGCGGCGTCCGGAGGCGGGCCTCCACCTGGGTGACGGGTCCTCGACGGTGGGCGTGCGCTGCCCCGACCACGACCTGGTCCGGGCCATCCTCGCCGAGGTGGGTCCGATGGCCACGACCTCGGCCAACCGGTCAGGAGAGCCCACGCCGTCGACGGCCGTGGAGGCGGCTGACGCCCTCGGCGGGGACCTCCTGGTCCTGGATGGCGGCCGGTGTGCGGGTTCCCCATCCACCGTGGTGGACCTCACGACGGACCCGGCGCGGGTGCTTCGGTCCGGTGTCGTCACGTCCGGGGAGCTGCGCGGGGTCGGGCTGGAACTCGGGCCCGATGACGCCGAGGCCGACCGGTAGCCTCGCGCCCATGAGCAGGATCGCCATCGGTTCCGACCATGGGGGGTTCACCCTCAAGGGGCGCCTCGCCGACGAGCTGCGTGGCCTGGGCCACGAGGTCATCGACCTCGGAACCCACAGCGCCGACCGGGTGGACTACCCGGACTTCGGTGCCGCCGTGGGTCGTGCCGTGGCTGGCGCCGAGGTCGAGCTGGGCGTCTGCGTCTGCGGTTCGGGAATCGGCATCGCCATGGCGGCCAACAAGGTTCCGGGCGTCCGGGCGGCCACGGTGCACGATGCCACGTCGGCCCGCCTGGCAAGGGAACACAATGACGCCAACGTCCTCTGCCTGGGCGAGCGCCTGCTGGATCCCGACGTCGCCTCGGAGGCCGTCCGTGCCTGGTTGGGGGCCGCGTTCGAGGGCGGCCGCCATGTCGGGCGGGTCGCCAAGCTGGCCGAGCTGGATGGCTCGGGGGCTTGAGGGTTCCCGTGGCCGAAGACCGCCGGCATGTGCTCCGGCTCTCCGACGTGGGAACGGCGACGCCGACAGAGACGGTCGTGGATCCGACCCTGGACGACGGCGACCACGATCGGTTCGCCCACTTCGCACGGAAGTCCGACATCGTGGAGTCGGCCGTGACGGGCAGGCCCATCGTGGCTCTCTGCGGGAAGGTCTGGGTGCCCGGCCGGAACCCGGACCGCTACCCGGTCTGTCCATCCTGCAAGGAGATCTACCAGCGTAAGAAGGCGGGGGAGACGGGCGCCTGAGCGCCTGATCGACCGCCATGGGAATGCTCCGGACGCTGCGGGCCGTCGTGCGCCTCCGTCGCCCCGAGCGGAGTCGGTCCGTGCGGAGGCTCCGGGCGGCAGCCAACGTGGACGACCTCCGCCGCATGGCCCGGCGCCGCCTGCCGGCCGGCGTCTTCGACTACATCGACGGTGGGGCCGAGGACGAGTCGGCGCTGAGGCGCAACACGGAATCCTTCGCAGCGGTGGGCTTTCGACCCCGGGTGCTGCGGGGGCTGGGTGACCTGGACACGTCGACGACCCTGCTGGGTCGCCCTCTGGCCTTCCCCCTGGTGCTGGCACCCACAGGCTTCACGCGGATAGCCGATCCGGCCGGCGAGCTGGCCGTGGTCCGTGCCGCCGGTCGAGCCGGCATCCCGTTCACGTTGTCGACCATGGGAACCCGGTCGATCGAGGAGTGCGCCTCGGTGGCCTCGGCCGACGCCCGTCTCTGGTTCCAGGTGTACGCCTGGCGGGACCGGGACCTGATTCGCTCAATGGTGGAGAGGGCGGCTGCCGCCAACTTCGAGGCGCTCTGCCTGACGGTTGACACGGCGGTACTGGGACGGCGTGAGCGCGACGTCCGGCGCGGCCTCACGCTGCCACCGGAGATCGGTCCCGGCACCTTCCTGGACGGTCTCCGCCACCCGGGGTGGACCTGGCGCTTCCTGCGGTCAGACCCCATCCGCTTCGCCAACGTGGAGGGCTCCGGTTCCGACCGGGTCCGGGGCGCTCCGGGGGACGGTTCCACGGCGGTCGACCTCTCCGCCTACATGGGCAGTCAGTTCGACCACGGCCTCTCCTGGAAGGACGTCGAGTGGCTGCGGTCCATATGGGACGGACCGGTTCTCGTGAAGGGGATCCAGACGGTGGCCGACGCCGTGCTGGCCGTTGAACACGGCGTGGATGCGGTCGTCCTCTCCAACCACGGTGGTCGCCAGCTGGACGGTGCGCCGGCCCCCTTCGACCTGGTGCCGGAGGTGGTCGATGCGGTCGGCGGCAGGACCGAGGTGATCTGTGACGGTGGGGTTCGGCGGGGGAGCGACATCGTCAAGGCGGTGGCGGCGGGTGCGACGGCCACGATGGGTGGTCGACTGTTCCTCTACGCCCTGGCCGCAGCAGGTGAGGAGGGCGTGGACCACGTACTGGAGCTGCTCCGGTCCGGGACCGAGCGCACGATGGCCCTGGTGGGGGCGTCATCGGTCGACGAGCTGGGCGCCGAGCTGCTCGAGTGGAGCTGAGCGGGTGAGCGCACCCGCGGGTCCGATCCGGATCGGAAGGGGTGCATGCGGATGAGCTGTCTCCACGTCCGCCTGGACAGCCACCCCCTGGACGATCCGCACTACCGGTCCCGGTGCTCGGAGGTGCTCGCTGAGACGGGCGTGCTGGTGCTGGAGGGCTTCTTCACGTCGGAGGCCGTGGCGCAGGTCGTCGCAGCCTCGGCCCACCGGGAGGACGAGGCCTACTACGCCGCATCGACCCACAATGTGTACCTGACACCTCCCGATCCCGGCCTTCCGGGGTCACACCCGTTCAACCGGCAGGTGGCAAGCAGCAAGGGCCTGCTGGCAGACGACCAGATCCCCGCCGGCTCGCCGCTGCGCGAGGTCTACGGGGACGGGTCGTTCCGTTCGTTCCTCTGCTCAGTGCTCTCGACGGAGGCCATCCATCCGTATGACGACGACCTGTCGTCCATCAACCTCCACTTCGCCGCCGATGGCCGGGAACTGGGTTGGCACTTCGACAACTCCTCGTTCGCCGTCACGATGCTGCTGCAGGCTCCCGTGGCGGGCGGGCACTTCGAGTACGTGCCGGCGGTACGCGACGCCGACGCAGGCGACATGGGGTTCGACCGGGTGGCCGACGTGCTCGACGGAACTGTCGAGGTGAAACGTCTGGCCTTCTCGCCCGGGGACCTCGTCGTGTTCCGGGGGCGCAACGCGCTTCACCGGGTGACGCCGACCCTCGGGGCGGCAACCCGCATGCTGGTCGTGTTCGCCTTCAACGACCGGCCCGGGATCGGGCTCTCGGACTCGGCGCTGCTGACCTTCTACGGGCGCACCGCCTGACGCTTCTCCGTCCGATCGTAGTTGCGGTCAGTCACGTCGACGGCGCGGTGAAGGGTCTCCGCACCGTGGTGTCCCCAGGCCGTTCTGAGCCCCGGAAGGCGCCCACCACCGCTGTCCGCTCGGCGTCGAAGTGTGCGGTCGAGTTCGTGCCGAGGATGGTGCAGAAGGGATCGGAGGCACCGTCGGGGTCGCCCTGTGCCGTTACCTGGATCCGGCTGATCGAGGTGTAGTCGAGGCGGAACCCGGCGGCAGGGTTACCGGCCACCTCGGCCAGGATCGTCCGGATGGTGCCGCCGTGGCAGGCCAGCAGGACGTTCTCGCCGGGCGGGCTGCGACACAGGGCGTCCCATGCGGCCACGACCCGGTCCCGGAAGGCCTCCGGCGTGTCCCAGCCGATCTCGTCGTATCGCTTCTGGCAGATCATCTCCCAGTACGCCCCGCCTTCAGTGGGCAGCAATTCGGTGGGGAGATAGGTGTGCGACCGGAGATCGATCTCGTCGAACCCGGTGATGACGTGTGGGGTCAGGCTGCGGGAGGAGGCCACGGCCTCGACGGTCTGGATGGCCCGTCGCTTGGGGCTGGTGACCACGTGGTCGAATTCCTCGCAGGCCAGCCACCCGGTCAGGCGGTCGGCCTGCCAGCGGCCCAGATCGCAGAGCCCGGGGTCGGCAATGGCAGGTGAGTCGACGACGGTCTCCGGGCGGCCGTGGCGGATGAGGACTACGTGCACGGCCCCGGACGGTACTGGAGCGGCTCAGGCGGCCATGCCGCCGGGAGCGGTGAGCACCCCTACCAGCATGTCGGTGAGGTTCGCTTCGTAGGCCCGGTCATCCAGGGTGGGGGCCGGTCCGCCCTCCAGGGTCGTTGCCCGGGCGGCCAGCGATGAGGTCATGAGCTGGATCATGGCGACCAGACGGGCATTGCGTATCGAGGGACCGTCACCGGCGCTTCCCGCCTCCAGGGCGGTCAGCGCACGCCCCAGGTGGGTCTGGTCGACTCCGGCGGGTGCCTCCTGCCACGTCGGGAAGAGGTCGGTCAGCTGGGCCACGATGCGCACGTAGCGCCGTCCACGGTCGTCGGCCAGTAGGGCGGTCATCGGTCGGACCAGTGCCGAGACCACGTGGTGCACCCCGGTCCCGTTGTCGATGTCGGCCAGGAGCCGACCCCGATGGGCGTCGACGGGGTTGCCGTGTTCGGCCAGGATGGCCTCCAGCACGCCCTGTCGGGACCCGAAGTGGTAGGTGAGGGCCGAGGTGTTGCGCTGGCCGGCGGCCCGGACGATGTCGCCCACCGCCGCCTGCCAGACGCCGACCTCGGCGAACTGGCGTTCCGCCTCGACCAGTAGGCGGGCCCGGGTGGCGGTGCCGTCACGGGCCATCGGGGGTTCGCGTGTCCTGCCGTCGCCCGTTGGTGCCTAGGCCAGGGGGAGCAGGGCGGTGGTCGGGATGATCGACACGTCGATGCCCTCGGGGATCGGGTACTGGAAGTCCGGGAAGCTGCGCTGGGCCTGGGCCCGGTAGCGGTCGGTGGAGTGGAGGCGGTCGCCGTCGTGCTCGGGGATGACCTGGTCGCCGAACAGTTCGATCATCTCGAGGGTCTGGTCGTGGGTGAGGCCCTCGGTGGGGAGGCCGAACACCACCTGGTCGCAGCCGACGTCCTTGTAGTTGTTGAGCTGTTCGCAGACCTCCTCGGGGTTGCCGCACAGCATGTAG
>Ga0257113_1000004_pt1 | contig 68550 bp, 60 predicted proteins | sample LP_taG_4_FD_191568 | JGI IMG/M metagenome (GOLD analysis project Ga0257113, IMG submission 191568) | Marine microbial communities from Northeast Subartic Pacific Ocean, Canada - LP_J_2015_P26_2000m | ecosystem: Environmental > Aquatic > Marine > Oceanic | place: Canada: Northeast Subartic... | reverse complement strand
TCGACGAGATCCACGACCTGGTGGGGGTCCGGGTGATCGTCGACAGCGTGCGGGACTGCTACGCCGCCCTGGGAACGATCCACGCCACCTGGAAGCCGGTGCAGGGCAGGTTCAAGGACTACGTGGCCATGCCCAAGTTCAACCTCTACCAGTCCCTCCACACGACGGTCGTGGGGCCAAAGGGCAAGCAGGTGGAGTTCCAGGTACGGACAGTCGAGATGCATGCCCGGGCCGAGCACGGCGTGGCCGCCCACTGGGACTACAAGGCCCAGGCGCCGTCGGACGAGATGGCGTGGCTGGGGCGCATCGTGGAGTGGCAGGCCGAGACCGAGGATCCGAACACCTTCATGGCCAACCTCAAGACCGACCTGGAGTTGGACGAGGTCTACGTGTTCACCCCCAACGGCCAGGTCATAACCCTCACCGTCGGCGCCACGCCGGTCGACCTCGCCTATGCGATCCATACCGACGTGGGGCACAGCTGCGTCGGCGCCAAGGTGGGCGGCCGCCTCGTTCCGCTGGAGACCCGGTTGGAGACTGGTGACACCGTCGAGATCGTCACCTCCAGGCAGGCTGGTGCCGGCCCCAGCCGGGACTGGCTGCAGTTCGTTGCCACCCACCGGGCCGCCAGCAAGATCAGGAACTGGTACTCGAAGGAGCGGCGGTCGGATGCCATCGACTCCGGTCACGAGGCCCTCACAGCTGAACTCCGCCGGGTGCGGCTGCCGGTACGCGAGGTGCTGGCCGGAACCCAGCTGGCGGAGGTGGCGGCCGCGATGAACTACCACGATCCGGACACGCTCTACGCAGCGATCGGCGAGCACCACGTCTCGGCCCGGGCCGTCGTGGGGCGTGTCGTGAGGGTGCTGCAGGAGTTGGATCCCGAGGACGAGCTGGCCGTGGAGGTCCTCCAGCCACGGCGTCCCCGACGCGACACCGGGACGGTCGGCGTCCACGTCGAGGGCCTCGACGACATGATGGTGAGGCTCTCGCGGTGCTGTACACCGGTGCCGCCCGACGAGATCATGGGCTTCGTGACCCGTGGCAGGGGCGTGTCGGTCCACCGTTCGGACTGTGCCAACGCCGTGTCCCTGATGGCCGACCAGGCCGACCGGCTGATCGACGTCGAATGGGACGGCAACCCGGCTGGTCGCTTCGTGGTGTCGGTGGAGATCAAGGCCCTGGACCGGCCACGACTCCTCCTGGACGTGTCCGGCGTGCTGGTCGAGAGCCACGTGAACGTGCTGGGCACCAGCACCGCCACCAGCGGGGTGGACCGGGTGGCGACGATGCGCTTCGAATGCGAGATCGGCGACCCCTCCCACCTGGAGGCGCTGCTGCGCTCACTGCGCGAGGTGGATTCCGTCTACGACGTCTATCGGGTGGTCCCCGGTAGTGGCGGGGGGCTGAACCCCGCGGGGTGATCCGACCGTCGGTGGTCGCCCGATAGGCCACGGCTGATTCGGAGACACGGCTGATCCTGAGACAACGGCCATGGCCTGCGCCGTAGAGGGGCCGGTAGTCTCCATCGCTGTGGTGGACCACATTTTTCGTGCCCCCAAGGGCACCCGCGACATCCTCTGGCCGGACTCCGCCCGGTGGCGATCGCTGGTCGACGTCTTCGCCGACGTGGTCTCCTCGGCGGGCTACCTGGAGGTCATACCTCCGATGTTCGAGCACGTCGAGGTCTTCCAGCGCCTGGGAGAGGCAACCGACGTCGTCCGCAAGGAGATGTACTCCTTCGAGGACAGGGGCGGTCGGCAGATAGCCCTGCGCCCCGAGCAGACCGCCTCGGTGGTGCGGGCATTCGCCCAGCATCGACCCGTGGTTCCATGGAAGGCCTGGTACGCAGGCCCCAACTTCCGCTACGAGCGTGCCCAGAAGGGCCGTTACCGCCAGTTCGACCAGGTAGGCGTGGAGGTCCTGGGCCCGGAGGACGCACACGTCGACGCCGAGGTCATCGCCCTGGCGTGGCGGTTCTACGAGCGTCTGGGCCTGCGCCGGGTGACCCTGGCGGTCAACTCGTTGGGCAGCCCCGGCGACCGTGCCCGCTACGTGGAGGCGCTGCGGGCCCACTTCTCGGCGGACCTGGACTCCCTCAGCGAGGAGTCCCGCACGACGCTGGCCGTGAATCCCCTTCGGGTTCTGGACTCCAGCAGGGAGGCCGACGCCGACCTGGTGGCTGCCGCTCCCAGCATGCTGGACCACCTCTCTGACGATGCCGAGGCGCACTTCGGCCGGGTCACCGACGCCCTCGATGCCCTCGGGGTCCCGTTCACCGTGTCGCCCCACCTGGTGCGCGGGTTGGACTACTACGTACGAACCACCTTCGAGTTCGTCGCCGAAGCGCTGGATGCCGCCCAGGACGCCGTGGGAGGTGGAGGGCGCTACGACGGGCTGGCCGAGGACCTGGGAGCCCCTGCCACGCCGGGCGTGGGCTTCGCCCTCGGGGTGGACCGGACCCTGCTGGCATGCGATGCGGAGGGCGTGTTCGACGCACCCACCTCGGTCATCGACGTCTTCGTGGTGGACACCACGGGAGGCGAGCGGGCCGTGGTGCTCACCGACGACCTGCGGCGGGCCGGCCTGCGGGCTGACCGGGCCTGGGACGGCCGCTCCATGAAGGCCCAGATGAAGGCCGCCGACCGGAGCGGAGCCGCAATGGCGGTGATAGTGGGCGAGGACGAGTTGGCGGCCGGCACGGTGGCCGTCCGGGACCTGAGGGGCGACGGTGGACAGGAGACCGTCGCCCTGGATTCGATGATCGACATCCTGCGAGCGAGGCTTCGTTGACCGACTACTCCACCTCCATGAGGACCGATCGCTGCGGCGACCTGCGGGCCGACGACGTGGATCGCAGCGTCACGCTCTGCGGCTGGGTCGACCGGCGGCGTGAGCACGGAGAGCACCTCGCCTTCATCGACCTGCGGGACCGCAGCGGCGTGGTGCAGCTGGTGATCGACGGCGCCCACGACCTGCGCAGCGAGTACGTCCTGCAGGTCACCGGCAACGTGCGACTCCGCCCGAACGACACCGCCAACCAGGCCCTGCCGACGGGTGCCATCGAGATCGACGTGGCCGAGGTGACCATCCTGTCCACGTCGGACCCCCTGCCCTTCCCCCTGGACGACCGCACGGAGGTGGACGAGGTGCTCCGCCTCCGCCACCGCTACCTGGACCTGCGGCGTTCCCGCATGCAGCGGAACCTGGAGGTTCGGGCCCGGGTGAACAGCGCCGTGCGGACCGCCATGGAGGAGCAGGGCTTCATCGAGGTGGAGACCCCGATGCTCATAGCCTCAACGCCCGAGGGCGCACGCGACTTCGTGGTTCCGTCGCGCAAGGAACCCGGCTCGTTCTACGCCCTTCCCCAGAGCCCGCAGCTCTTCAAGCAGCTCTGCATGGTGGGCGGCATCGACCGCTACTACCAGATCGCCCGCTGCCTCCGCGATGAGGACCTCAGGGCGGACCGCCAGTTCGAGTTCATGCAGCTCGACGCCGAGGCCAGCTTCGTCTCCCAGGACGACGTGCTGGTGTTCATCTCGCACGCGGTGGCATCGGCGGCCGAGGCGATCACCGGTGAGCGCCCCGGCGAGATCCCACGGATGTCCTGGCTGGAGGCCATGGAGAGGTTCGGCACCGACAAGCCCGACATCCGGTTCGGCATGGAGCTCGTGGAGTTGACCGAGGTGTTCGCCGGCACGGAGTTTCGTGCGTTCCAGGCACCGTGCGTGAAGGGCATCCGGGTGCCGGGTGGTGCCGAGACGTCCCGCAACCGACTGGACGAGATCACGGACCAGTGCAGGTCATGGGGGGCGAAGGGCCTGGTGTGGATGAAGGTCACCGAGGACGGCCTCAACTCGCCGGTGGCCAAGTTCCTGACAGATGACGAGCAGTCGGCCCTGGCTGCGGCGATGGACGCCGAGGTGGGGGACCTGATCCTCATAGTGGCCGACGAGCGCCGTGCCGCCCGGCACATCCTCGGCCTGCTGCGAATCGAGTTGGGACGTCCACCGGTCACGGAGGGAGGCCTCCACTTCCTGTGGGTGGTCGACTTCCCGCTGTTCGAGGGCATGGACGATGCCGGGAACCCGATTCCCGCACACCACCCGTTCACCATGCCCCACCCCGACGACATGGATGCCCTGGATCGTGGCGACCTGCTGGACGTCAGGTCGCAGGCCTACGACCTGGTGCTGAACGGCTGGGAGCTGGGCTCCGGGAGCGTGCGGATACACCAGCGCGAGGTCCAGGAGCAGGTCTTCGGCATCCTCGGGATCGGGGCCGAGGAGGCCCAGTCCAAGTTCGGATTCCTGCTGGATGCCTTCCGCTACGGGCCACCACCGCATGCCGGCTTCGCCTTCGGGATGGACCGCCTCACGGCGATCCTGGCCGGTGAGGAGAACATCCGCGAGGTGATCGCCTATCCCAAGACCCAGTCGGGGGCCGATCCGTTGACCGGAGCTCCCACGGCGATCGACGATCGACAGCTCGAGGAGCTGGGCCTGAGGGTCCTGCCGCCGGCCAGCCAGGCGTAGCGGGGACGGCCCTCGGGGGAGGGGTAGCCTCCGGCCGTGTCCGGGGACCTCTTCGCCAGCGCAGCCGAGGAACGACTCGCCCGACGGGCACCGCTCGCAGAGCGGCTCAGGCCGATGCGCCTCGACGACATCGTCGGGCAGGACCACCTGCTGGGCCCGGGAAGGCCGCTCCGCCAGCTCATCGAGTCCGACCGCCTCTCCTCGGTGATCCTGTGGGGTCCGCCGGGGACGGGCAAGACCTCGGTTGCCCGCCTCATCGCACGCGTCACCGCCCAGGAGTTCTCCGAGATGTCGGCTGTCAACGCCAGCGTCAAGGACGTGCGGGAGCTGGTGGCACGGGCCAAGGCCCGCCTGGGCGAGCGCGACGTCGGCACCATCCTCTTCCTGGACGAGGTCCACCGGTTCAACAAGGCCCAGCAGGATGCCCTCCTGCCGTCGGTGGAGTCCGGCCTGCTGGTCCTGATAGGTGCGACCACCGAGAACCCCTTCTTCGAGGTGAACCCGCCGCTGCTATCGCGTTCCACCCTCTTCCGCCTCGAGCTGCTGGGCCGGGATGCCGTGAGGCGCCTCCTGGAGCGGGGCCTGGAGGCCGAGGAGGTGTCAGCCGACGAGGACGCCCTGGAGCTCCTGGTGGACAGGGCGGGCGGGGACGGGCGCCACGCCCTGACCAGCCTGGAGATAGCGGCGGCCCTCACCGTCGGAAGGGGGGACGGCCGCATCACCCTCGAAGATGTGGAGGCGGCGCTCGGCACCAAGGCACTTCGCTACGGGCGTGACGACCACTTCGACGTGATCAGCGCCTTCATCAAGAGCATCCGGGGATCAGACGTCGACGCAGGCCTCTACTGGCTGGCCCGGATGCTGGCCGCCGGGGAGGACGCCCGCTTCATCGCCCGTCGCCTGGTGATCCTGGCCAGTGAGGACGTGGGGATGGCGGACCCGATGGGGCTGGTCGTGGCCAACGCGGCGGCACGCGCCGTTGAGTTCGTGGGGCTGCCCGAGGCGAAGTTGAACCTGGCCCAGGCCGTCGTCCACCTGGCGACGGCACCCAAGTCGAACCGTGTGACGGTGGCCCTGGGCAGGGCCGAGGTGGACGCCGGGGCGTCGGGTACCGGTGAGGTGCCCATGCACCTCAGGGACGCCCACTACAGGGGCGCTGCCCAGTTGGGCCACGGCACCGGTTACGACTACCCCCACGACCATGCCGATGGATGGGTGGACCAGCGCTACCGGCCCGACGAGGTGGAGGGAAACGTCTACTACGATCCGTCGCCACACGGCTACGAGGACGAGGTCGCAGGCCGGATGGCTGGACGATCCTCGGCCGATGGAGGAGCAGGACGCGATGGAGGCAGGTGACCTGGCTGCGGTGCTGGTGGCGGTCGTCTGCCTGGCTGCGATAGTCGTCCTGATGGTGGCGGCGTCATCCCTGGTGAAGACGCTGCGGACCCTGCGTGAGACCGTCGACATGCTCCGGGAGGAGGCCGTGCCAATGGTCGCTGACCTGCGCAGGGCGGTGGACCACGCCACGGCCGGGTTGGAGAGGGTGGACGACCTGTTGGACACGGCCGAGGACATCTCCACCACGGTGGATGCGGCGTCCCGCCTGACCTACCGGGCGCTCTCGCCGCCGCTCATCAGGGCGGCCTCCCTGGCGGCCGGCCTCGGCCGGTTCCTCCGAGGACTCAGGGGTGGAACATCGGGTCGGGGCGTCGGCGATCCGGTGGTCGGGGCCGCCGCGATCCAGATCCGGCCCGAACGCCGACGGGACGGGGCGGCCTGATGCGCAGGCGCCTCACCTGGCTGCTGGGCGGCTGGCTGGTCGGCACGGCCTCCTCGGTCTGGTTGCGTCGCAGGGTCCGTCGTGGCGTCGAGAGGTACACGCCCGAGCACCTGCGCCGCGAGCTGGCCGACCAGGGCACGGCGATGGTGCGCAGCGTCCGTCGGATCGCCGGCGAGGTCTCGGAGGCCACCCGGGACGGTCGGGCCGAGGTGGGCCGCACCCGCGGCGCCCTGGAGCACGAGTACGGCGATCGCCGGAGGCACCGGCCCCTTCGGCCGCTGCGCTGAGTCCGAGCCTTCCGCCTGACGCCCCCTACGCGTTCAGTCTCCTGTCCGCCATCGCCTCGTCCATCGGCGCCATGCCTCCGGCATCACGTCGGGTGATCCCTAGGCTGGGTTGATCATGGACTCACGCCAGGTTCCCGAAGACCTCCTCACCGCCAACGGCCTACGCCGTGCCTTCATCGACTTCTTCGTCGCCAACGGGCACCACCACGAGGCATCCGGCAACCTCCTGCCCCATGACCCCACGCTGCTGTTCACGGTGGCCGGCATGGTTCCGTTCAAGCCCTACTTCGTAGGCGAGCAGCCCGCCCCGTGGCCACGGGCCGTGACGGTTCAGAAGTGCCTTCGGGCCGGCGGCAAGCACAACGACCTGGACGAGGTGGGCCGGACCCTGCGCCACCTCACCTTCTTCGAGATGATGGGCAACTTCAGCTTCGGTGACTACTTCAAGTCCCAGGCGTGTGCCTACGCATGGGAGTTCGTGACGGACCGCCTGGGCCTGGACCCCGAGCGCCTCTGGATCACCGTGCACGTCAGCGACGACGAGGCCGAGGCGATCTGGCGTGACGAGGTGGGCGTACCGGCCGAACGCATCCAGCGCATGGACGAGGACAACTACTGGCGGATGGCGGACACGGGTCCGTGTGGGCCGTGTTCGGAGATCTTCTGGGACAAGGGCCCCGACTTCGGCGAGGGCGGCGGGCCCGCCCACGGAGGCGACGAGCGGTTCATCGAGATCTGGAACCTCGTCTTCATGCAGTTCGAGCAGCACGCTGACGGATCCATGACCGAACTGCCCGCACCATCCATCGACACCGGGGCCGGCCTGGAGCGGATCCTGAGCGTGCTCGGGGGCGTGGACTCCGTCTGGGAGACGGATGAGTTCTCACGCCTGCTGGAACGGATCGGCGAGATCAGCGGCATTCCCCATGGTTCGGGCGATCGCACCGACGTATCGCAGCGGATCCTGGCCGACCACGCCCGGTCGTCCACCTTCCTGATCAGCGACGGGGCGTTCCCCAGCAACGAGGACCGGGGCTACGTGCTGAGGCGGATAGTCCGTCGGGCCGTTCGCCACGCCTGGCTGCTGGGCGTCGAGGACCAGATCATGCCCCTGCTGGTGGATGCCGTCGTTGAGATCATGGGCCCGGACTATCCGGACCTGGAACGCAACCACGCCTTCATCCGCGACGTCCTGGACCGTGAGGAGGGTCGCTTCCGGGAGACCCTCCGCATCGGCCTGTCCATCCTCGACGATGCCCTGGGGGAACTCGGCGAGGACGGGAGGCTGGCCGGCGACGTTGCCTTCAAGCTGCACGACACCTACGGCTTTCCGCTGGAGCTGACCGAGGAGATCACGGCCGAGCGGGACGTGGAGGTGGACCTGGAGGGCTTCCGGGTGGCCATGGCCGACCAGCAGCAGAGGGCCAGGTCGGCCCGCAGGGACGTCACCGCCAGCGCCGTGGCCGACGACCTGAGGGCAGTCCTGGAAGCCAACGGGGTGACCGACTTCGTCGGACGCGAGTTGGACGAGGTGGAGGCGACAGTCCTCTTCGCCGTCGATGACGTCGTGGTCCTGGACCGCACGCCGTTCTACGCCGAGTCCGGCGGCCAGGTCGGTGACACGGGCGTCCTCGTCCATGCTGGAGGCTCCACGAGGGTGCTGGACACCACGTTGGCCATCGGCGGCCTCCACCAGCACCGGGTTGATGCCTCCGACGGGTTGCCCGAGGTCGGCCAGACGGTCAGTGCGGTCATCGACGCCGATCGTCGGTCCGCCATCCGGCGCAACCACACCGGCACCCACCTCCTCCATTCGGCGCTCCGTCGGGTGCTTGGAGACCATGTGAAGCAGCAGGGTTCGCATGTCGGCCCGGACCGCCTCCGGTTCGACTTCAGCCACTTCGAGGCCATGACGCCCGAGCAGGTCGTCGCCGTCGAGGACCTCGCCAACGCCGACATCCTCGCCAACCCCGCATGTCGCCACTACGAGACGACCAAGGACGAGGCGGAGGCTGCCGGCGCCATCGCCTTCTTCGGTGACAAGTACGGCGACCTGGTCAGGGTGCTCGAGGCCGGTCCCAACTCGACGGAGCTCTGTGGCGGCACACACGTGGCCGCCCTGGGAGACATCGGACCCATCAAGATCGTGGCGGAGGGATCCATCGGCTCGAACATCCGACGGCTCGAGGCCATCACCGGTACGGCGCCCATCCACCGCCTCCGTGGCGCCGAAGCCACCCTCGACCGGGCAGCCGAGCTGGTCGGGGTGCCGGTGGACGACATCCTGGACGGCATCCAGAAGCGGCTGGACGAAGCCAGGGCGCTGCATCGGGAGCTGGAGACGTGGAAGCGAGAGGCAGCCCTGGGACGTGCCGACGAGTTGGCGGCCTCGGCCTCCGATGGTGTCGTGGCCGCCCTGGTGGAGGGCATCGACCGGGATGGCCTGCGCGACCTGGCGGTGGCCATCCGGGACCGGGACGGCGTCAGGGCGGCGGTACTGGGAACGGCCCCCGAAGGTGGCGGAGCGATCCTGGTCGCAGCGGTCTCCGGGGACAGCGGCCTGGACGCCGGAGCCATCCTCGCCGAGGCGGCACGGACCATCGGTGGGGGAGGACGCCCCAACCCCGAGGTGACGCTCGTCGGGGGCAAGGCGCCCGAGAACCTGCCCGACGCCCTGGAGCAGGCACGGGCAGCAGCCCACGCCGGCTGATCGAACTGTGAGGGCTCTGGGCCTCGACCTCGGCTCAAGGCGGATCGGCGTAGCGGTCAGCGACGGCGACGGCCTCATGGCCACACCGGTAGAGGTGCTGCAGCGCGGCGGCGACCGACGTGGCGACCACCGCTCCATCGCAGCCCTGGTCGAGGAGTGGGAGGCCGACGTGGTCGTCGTCGGGATTCCGTATTCCCTGGATGGTTCCACCGGCCCGATGGCCCGGAAGATGGGTGCGGAGGCCGATGAGCTTGCTGCCCACCTGGCCGTTCCGGTCGAGACCTACGATGAGCGCCTGACCACGGTCACCGCCGAGCGGTCCCTCATGGAACAGGACCTACGTGGCCCCAGACGTAGACAGATCGTCGACATGGTGGCCGCTGCGGTGATGCTCCAGGCATGGCTGGACAGCCGGCGTGGCGGCGGGGGCGTACCGGAAGCGGAGGACGGGTGAGCGAGGACGGGGTCCGGCCGGATGTGCGGTGGGTCCGTCACCGGCACTCCATGGGCCCGTTGCCGAGGTGGGGGATCGTCCTGGTGGTCGTGCTGTTCAGCCTGCTGGTCGGCTACCGGCTGTTCATGGACTGGGTCAGCGACCAGATCACCCCGCTGGGCCTACCCGGCGCCGATGTCGAGTTCGTCATCGTTGAGGGGTGGACCACCAACGACGTGGTCGCAGCCCTGGGCGACGTCGGGGTAATAGACAATCCGGCGATGTTCCGCCAGTGGCTGCGCTGCCCGAAGGCGATCCGGTGGCTGATCGACTGTGATCCGGGCATGGACCACTCGTTCCAGGCTGGCGACTACGTGCTTCGTGAGCACCTCTCCTTCCCGGTGGCCGTTTCAGTGCTGGACCTCGGCCCGTTACCGGAGGAGGTCATCCGGGTGACCGTGCCCGAGGGCCTGACCATCGAGCAGACGGTCGCCCGGCTGCTGCGCGACATGCCCCTCTTCGAGGTCGACGAGCTCAGGGCCGCCCTCATCAGCGATCGGCTGGCATGGGAGCACTACCCGACCGACCTCCCGTTCCGCCTGCTGGAGGGGCTGCTGTTCCCCGACACGTACCAGTTGGACGAGGCGACCGTCGACGACGAGCTGGGCCTGTTGCTCCGGATGCACCGGCAGTTCCTGAAGGTGGTCGATGAACTGGACCTGGTGGAGCGCGCCGCCTCGCTCGGCCTGACGCCGTACGAGGCGGTGGTGGTGGCCTCGCTGATCGAGGAGGAGGCCCTGCTGGACGTGGACCGACCCCGGATCAGCCGTGTCATCCACAATCGCCTGGCTGCAGGCTGGCGGTTGGGCATCGACGCCTCCACCCGGTACGCGGTCGGAAAGACGGCCGGCGAGCCGCTCGACGAGGTGGACCTGGACACCGTGTCGCTGTGGAACACCCGGGTGATCGTCGGGCTTCCCCCGACGCCGATAGCCGCACCGGGTAGGTCCTCGCTGGAGGCTGCGGTGGCGCCGGAGTCGGGGGCGTGGATGTACTACGTGCGAACCGATGAGGGTGGCGTCATGGGAGCCCACACCTTCGCCGTCAGCGCCGCTGAATTCGATGTGGCCAGGAGGGTCTGCGTGCAGAAGGATCTGGGCTGTGGATGAACCGAACGTGGATGGGCGACCCTCGGTCAGCGGGGAGACGCGCCTCGCTGCGGTGATCGGTGACCCTGTTCGCCACTCGTTGTCCCCGTGCCTCATGAACGCCGCGTTCGCCGAGACCGGCCTGGACTGGACCTTCGTGGCCATGGAGGTTCCGGAGGGGCGGGCCTCCGGTGCCCTGGAAGAGATGCGTGCACTGGGACTCGGCGGGCTCTCCGTCACGATGCCGCACAAGGCGGCGGTGGCTTCCGGCGTCGACGACCTCACCCCGGTCGCCGCAGCCCTCGGAGCCGTCAACTGTGTCGCGCCGGACGGTGACCGCCTCGTCGGGCACAACACCGATGGGGCTGGGTTCCTGGATGGCCTGCGGCACGATGCGGGCTTCGATGTGGCGGGTCGACGTGCCGTGGTGCTCGGGGCGGGAGGAGCGGCACGCGCGGTCGTGCATGCCCTGGGCCTGGCTGGAGCCGTCGAGGTGGCTGTGGCCAACCGCACCGCAGAGCGTGCCGTGACAGCGGCCGAACTGGCCGGCGCGGCCGGCCGGGCGCTGGAACCGTCATCGCTGCGTGAGGCGGTTGCCGGGGCGGACCTGGTGGTGAACGCCACGCCGGTCGGTATGGCCGGTTCCGGGGCGGGGCATCCGGTCGACCCGGACCTGGTTGCGAACGGAGCCGTGGTCGTCGACCTGATCTACCACCCGGCGGAGACCGTCTGGCTGGCCGCCCTACGCGGCCGCGGCATCGAGGCCCACAACGGCCTCTCCATGCTCGTGTTCCAGGCGGCGCACGCCTTCACCCTCTGGACGGGTCTTGAGGCGCCGGTGGCGGCGATGGACGCCGCCGCACGCGCCGTGCTGGCCCGACGCTGAATCCCGGCCCACACGGGCTGGCCGGTAGGCCGGGGACCTGGTGATGGACGGTCTGGCCGTTGATGTCGTGACCGGCTGGTCGGCCGTGGCGTGGCTGGCTGCCTGGTCGGTACCGCTGTCGATAGTTGACCTTCGGACGGGCCGACTGCCCTCCCCGATGGTGAATCGACTGCTGGCCGGTCTCGTGGTGCTGACGCTGGCCGGCGGGTTGGCGTCCGGCTCCATGCGCCCGATCGTCTGGTCCCTCGTCGGTGCGGCGGCCTTCGGGGGGCTGCTCCTGGCTGTGCGCGGCCTCGCAGGTGACGGCCTGGGCGGGGGCGACGTCCGCCTTGCGGTCCCGCTGGGATGGTTCCTGGGAAACACGGCGGAGGACTGGACCGACATCGTGAACGCAGTGGCCGTGGCCCTCCTGATCGCTGCGGTGGGGGCACTGGTCGCCTCCGGAGTCCGACGGCGTTGGCGACAGCCGCTGGCCTTCGGACCGTGGCTCTGCCTGGGGGCCCTCCTGGCAGGTGTGGCCTGATCACCGCTGTGCCCCGGGGGAATCGACCCGGCCGCCGGGACGGGTGTCAGTAGCCTGTCCGGATGGAACCGACCGCCGGGCTGCCGCCGCACCGACACCTGGCGCTGGTCGGACTCATGGGCGTCGGCAAGACGTCGGTGGGTGCCGCTGTGGCGGCCCGGTCCGGACGTCGCCACGTGGACCTGGACCGCGCCGTGACGCAGTTGGCCGGTCGGTCCATCGGCGTGATCTTCCACGAGGGAGGCGAGGCGGCGTTTCGTGCCTACGAGGAGGAGGCCCTCGCCGTGCAGTTGGCTGTCGAGGATCCGCTGGTCATCTCCACCGGTGGCGGGGTCCTGATCGGCGGGTCCAATCGGGAGGTGCTGGCCAGGTCCGCCATCGTGGTCTGGTTGAGGGCCACGCCCGAGACCCTCGTTGAACGGGTGGGCGATCCGGCCGGCCGGCCCCTCCTGGCTGGCGGCGAGCCGCTGGAGGTGCTGAGGCGCCTCGCCGACGAGCGCGGCCCCGCCTACGAGACGGCTGCTGATGTGGTGCTCGACACCGACGGCCTGACGGTCGACGAGGTCGGGGGACTGGTGGTTGACGCCGTTGTCACCACCAGTGGGGCGCCCCGGTGATCCGGGTCACGGTGGAGCTCCCCGGGGGCCGCTCCTATCCGGTCCTGGTCGGGCCGGGCGTCGTCGGTGAGCTGGCCTCCGTCCTGCCGACGGGTGTCCGTCGGGTGGCGGTGGTGACCCAGGAGTCGGTCCCGGTGGAGGTGGACCCCGGGGTCGATCACCGTGTGTTCAGGATCGGCGACGGTGAGACCGCCAAGAGCCTCTCCACGGTGGAGGAACTCTGCTCGGCGTTCGCCGGCTGGGGCCTCACCCGGGCCGACGCGGTTGTGGGCGTGGGCGGCGGCGTGGTCACCGACGTGGCCGGCTTCGCAGCGGCTTCGTACCACCGCGGTCTGCCGGTGGTGCACGTGGCGACCACCCTGCTGGCCCAGATCGACGCGGCCATAGGCGGCAAGACAGGGGTGAACATCCCCGAGGGCAAGAACCTGGTCGGAGCCTTCTGGCAACCGGCGGCGGTGCTCTGCGACACGACCGTCCTCGAGACGCTGCCCGAGCGCGAGATGGCCTGTGGGCTGGGCGAGATGGCCAAGTACCACTTCCTGGGCGGAGGCGACCTGGGCGGAGGCGATTCGGGCGGCCTCACGCTGGAGCAGCGGGTGGCCCGGTGCGTCCAGATCAAGGCCGAGGTGGTCGCCGCCGACGAACGTGAAGCCGGTCGCCGGGCGATCCTGAACTACGGGCACACGCTCGGCCATGCACTGGAGACCACGGGTCGCTACGACCTGCGCCACGGCGAGGCCGTCGCCGTCGGCCTGGTGTACGCAGCCGAGTTGGCGCTCGCCCTCGGCCGCATCGACGACGAACGGGTGGCCGAACACCGCAGGGTCGTGGATGGCTACGGGCTCTCGGGCTCGCTGCCGGCAGGCGCCGATCCCGACGAGTTGATGGCCGCCATGGGGCGGGACAAGAAGGCCATCGACGGCCTGACGTTCGTTCTGGACGGTCCAGCCGGCGTGGAGGTGGTGGCCGGCGTGGATGCCGGGGTGGTGCTGGACACGATCGAGGCGGTCCGGTGACCGCGGAATCGGGGTCGCCCACGACGGGAGCCGTGGAAGGATGTGGACCATGAGTGATCAACTGCTGCTGCTCCTCTCGGGTCCGAACCTGAACCTGCTGGGGGAGCGCCAGCCGGACGTCTACGGCACGGAGACCCTGGACGACCACGTGGAGTCCGCCCGGCTCGCAGCCGGTGCCAGGGGCCTGACGCTGGAGCACGTCCAGTCCAACCACGAGGGCGAGCTGGTGGACGCCATCCACGCGGCGCGTGGTCGATGTGCGGGCATCGTCGTGAACCCCGGGGCATTCACCCACTACGCGTGGGCCATACATGACGCCCTGGCGGCATTCGAGGGTCCGGTGGTGGAGCTGCACCTCTCCAACCCGGCGGCCCGCGAACCGTGGCGCCACACCTCGGTGGTGGCGCCGGTGGCCTCCGGGACCATTGCCGGTTTCGGTGGGGCCGGCTACCGGATGGCGGTCGAGGCCGTCGCCGACCTCCTGGACGGATGAGCGCCGTCCCATCGGCTGGACTGGCCCCACTACGGGTGGACGGGCGCCTGGACCGTCTCAGGGCGTTGCTGGACCCGGCGGGCGTGGATGCGCTGCTGGTCACCTCCAATACCAACGTCCGGTACCTGACGGGCTTCACCGGTTCTGCTGGAAGCCTCTGGGTGGACGTCGACCGGGCGGTCCTCGTCACCGATGGCCGTTACCGGGACCAGGCTCCCGACCAGGTGGCTGCCGCCGGGGCGGTCGTGGAGGTGGTCGTGGTTGGTGGTGGTGACAGGTCGCCGATCACCTCCCTGGCTGCCGGAAGGAGCCGCGTGGGCCTGGAGGCCGGGTCCGTCACATGGTCGGAGCAGCTTCGCCTGGTCGACCTCCTGTCCGGTCCGCCGGTGGCCACCGACGGCCTCGTGGAAGGCCTCCGGGAGCTGAAGGACGAAGGGGAGGTGGGCCGCATAGCCGAGGCGGCGGCCATTGCCGACGGGGCACTCGCCCGGGTCCTTCCGTCCATCCTGGCTGGCGCCGTGGAGGAGGAGATCGCCATGGCACTCGACCATGCGGTGCGGTCCGGTGGAGCGTCGGATCGGGCCTTCGAGACGATCGTGGCCGCAGGTCCCAACAGCGCCCTGCCCCATGCCCGCCCGGGACCCAGGCCCATGCTCGACGGCGACCTGGTGGTATGCGACTTCGGCGCCATGGTCGACGGTTACCGGTCCGACATGACCCGTTCCATGCGGATCGGCGGTACCGGCACCGGTAGGGCGGCGGAGCTCCTGGGGGCGGTCCTGGATGCCCAGCTGGCCGGGTTGGCGGTGGTGGCCGACGGCGTGCCGATCGCCGAGGTGGACGCCGCCTGCCGGTCCTCCCTGGAGGCAGCGGGGCTGGGCGATGCCTTCTCCCACGGCACCGGCCACGGGGTCGGCCTGGACATCCACGAGGGGCCGGCTGTCTCGTCCAGCTCCACTGGTACCCTGCGGACCGGCCAGGTGGTCACCGTGGAACCGGGGGCCTACCTCGGTGGTTTCGGCGGTGTCCGTTGGGAGGACACCGTGCTCGTCACCGCCGACGGCCACCGTCGACTCACCCTGTCACCGAAGGAACTGTGAGCTGGCGGACCACGGTCCAGACGCCCCGCCACCACAACCCAGCAACACGAGTCGAAACCCGCCGGAGTCGAGATGCCCACCATCACAACCAATGACCTGAAGAACGGGATGACCCTCGAGCTGGACCGTGACCTGGTCCAGGTGGTCGACTTCCAGCACGTCAAGCCCGGCAAGGGCCACGCCTTCGTGAGGACCACGCTCCGCAACGTGCGAACCGGCTCGGTCGTGGACCGGACGTTCCGGGCCGGCGAGAAGGTCCAGCGGGCCATCATCGACAAGCGTTCCATGCAGTTCCTGTACAGGGACGGTGCCGACTACGTGTTGATGGACGACCAGACGTACGACCAGATCCAGGTAACACCGACGACCCTGGGTGACGCCACGAACTACATGGTGGAGCAGGGCATGACGTTGATCCTCATGTACGGCGACGAGGTGATCGGCGTGGAGCTTCCGGCCTCCGTCGAGCTGGTGATAACCGAGACGGAACCGGGCCTACAGGGCGACCGGGTCTCCGGGGCACGCAAGCCGGCCACGTTGGAGACCGGCCTGGTGGTCCAGGTTCCGCTGTTCATCGAGCTGGGTGAGCGGGTCAAGGTGGATACGCGCTCCGGCGACTACCTCAGCCGGGCCTGAGGCGGCATTCCATGGCCCGGCCCGTAGATCCGATCGGTTCGAGACGCGAAGCGCGGGAGTCGGCGCTCGCCATCCTCTATGCGGCGGAGTCCCGCGGTGTGGGCCTGCTGGAGGTGCTGGCCGACCAGACCGTGGCGCCGGGCGACTACGCCGTGGAACTCGTCGAGGGCGTGGCCGGCGTCATGGACGAGATGGACGCCCTCATCGACCGGTTCGCCGAAGGCTGGCGTACGGACCGGATGCCGGCGGTGGACCGGGCCCTGCTGCGCCTTGCGGTCTACGAACTGTCGTACCGGAGCGACGTCCCGACGTCGGCGGTGCTGTCCGAGGTGGTGGAGCTGGCCGGCGACTACTCGACCGAACGTTCCGCCCGGTTCGTCAACGGCGTGGTGTCGGGGATAGCCGAAGAGGTCCGACCGTCGGGGGCCGACCCGGCGTGATGCGCCTGCCGCTGCCCGAGCCGACGCTGGCCGGGATGCGGTGCCTCCTGAGGCCCTGGGAGTTGCGGGATGCCGCCACCCTCGTAGCGGCCTGGTCCGATCCCGAGGTCCGACGCTGGTTGCCCGTGCCCGATCATGCCGACCGGGCTGCTGCAGCCGACTGGATCGCCGGCGAGGCCGACAGGCGGCGTGCGGGCCTGGCGCTGGACCTGGTGGCGGTGGAGCCCGGGAGGGGCGTGCTGGGAGGGCCGGACGCCGATCCGGTGGGGAGGCCGGGCAACGGATCCGATGTGTCCGGCGAAGCGGGTGCCGATGTGCTGGGCGAGGTCGGGCTCTCGGCCTTCGACCCGGAGCGCGGCGCCGCCCTGATCGGCTGGTGGACCGTGCACCGGCACCGTCGGCGGGGCGTGGCCACGGAGATGGTCCGCCTCCTGACGACATGGGCGCTGGGTCCGCCACTCGGACTCGAGGTCCTGGTGGCTGAGGTGGAACCCGGCAACCCCGGCTCGTTGGCTGTTGCGTTGGCTGCCGGTTATGAGGAGGTGGGTCGTCGCCACGACGGTCGCCTGGTCATGGCGGCAGGCACCGTGACCGGCGCTGTTATCGGATGGGGCCGAGGCGTGTAGACTTTCCCTTCGACCGTGAAGCGGGTCCCGTGAGGCCCGGACGGATCGAGGAGAACGAGGCCGATGGCCGAAAGAGAACGACGTCAGACGCCCCCGTTCGGGGGCGTCTTCGTGTCCCACGCGCGGATCATGACCACCGATGACATGGGTCGGGCGATTCGTCGCATGGCCCACGAGGTGATCGAGCGGAACCACGGTGTGGAAGAGCTCGTGGTGGTGGGCCTGCAGACCGGCGGGGTGCCGGTCGCCGAGCGCCTCGCCGAGACCCTCGCCGACATCGAGGGCGTCCGTCCACCGGTCGGAACCCTGGACGTGGCGCTCCACCGGGACGACATCGGCCTGCGTCCCGTGGTCCCTGAGGCTGTCACCGACCTGACGACCGACCTGGATGGGCGGGTCGTGGTTCTGGTCGATGACGTGCTCTTCACCGGCCGAACCATCCGGGCCGCCCTGGACGCCCTCTGTGACTTCGGCCGGCCCCGGTCGATCCAGTTGGCCGTGATGGTCGACCGCGGCCACCGGGAGCTACCCATCCGTCCCGACTATGTGGGCAAGAACCTGCCGACGCGTCGTGACGAGGTGGTGGACGTGCACGCCGCCGGCGTCGACCTCGGCGTGATGAAGAAGTGAGCGTCGCCACCGACCGCCGGACGGACGACCTCCGGGGCAGGCACCTGCTGGGCATCGACGGCATGGACCGGTCCGACCTGGAGGAGATCCTGGACCTGACCGACACGTTCGCCGAGATCGGCCGGCGCCCCATACCCAAGGTCCCGGCGCTGCGTGGTCGGACGGTGGCCACCGTGTTCTTCGAGGGTTCCACCCGGACCCGGATGTCGTTCGAGGCGGCAGCCAGGCGCCTCTCGGCCGACACCGTCGCCTTCAACGCCGGCACCTCGTCGCTCAGCAAGGGAGAGAGCATCCGGGACACCGTCGAGGTGGTCGCCTCGTACGGAGCCGACCTCCTGGTGGTTCGCCACTCGATGGCCGGTACAGCCCACAGGGTGGCCGGATGGACCGACCTCTCGGTGGTGAACGCCGGAGACGGCTGCCACGAGCATCCCACCCAGGCGCTCCTGGACTGCTACACGTTGCGGGAACGCCGTGGATCCCTGGACGGGATGCGGATCGCCATCGTCGGCGACATCCGCCACTCCAGGGTCGCCAGGTCCAACGTCCTGGCCTTCACCGCCATGGGTGCCGAGGTGGTGCTGGTGGCCCCGGCGACCCTGCTGCCTCCGGCCATCGGAGGCTGGCCGGTGACCATTGCCCACGAGCTGGATCCCATCCTCGCCGACCTGGACGCCGTCTACCTGCTGCGCATCCAGAGCGAGCGCATCACCGAGGGCCTCATCCCGTCGCTCCGTGAGTACGCCCTCGACTTCTGCCTGACCCCCGCACGGCTGGCCCGGATGAGGGCCGATGCGCTGGTGCTCCACCCCGGACCGACCAACCGCGGTGTCGAGATCTCCGCAGAGGCAGCCGCCGACGGGCGGTCGGTGATCCTGGACCAGGTGGTCAACGGCGTGTCGGTCCGGATGGCCGTCCTGTTCCTCCTCCTGGGTTCGGGCAGTCAACTCGGGGCGGTGGACGCCGGTGGCAGCGTGGAGGGCGACCGATGAGCGTGGTGCTGAGGGGTGGACGGATAATCGACAGTCAGGGCGAACGGCTCCTCGACGTGGAGTTGGGCGAGGATGGCCGCATCGCCGCAGTGGGCACCGGTCTCAGCGGCGACGTGAACCTCGACGCCAGCGGCTGCGTGGTCTCACCGGGCTTCGTGGACCTGCATGCCCACCTCCGGGAACCGGGCCTCGAAGAGGCCGAGACGATCCAGACCGGCGCCAGGGGTGGTTCCCTGGGTGGGTACACGGCCCTCGTCGCCATGCCCAACACCGATCCGACCACCGACTGCGTGGCCGTCGTGGAACAGGTGAGGGCACTGGGTCGGCGCTCCACCTGCGAGATCATCCCGACGGCGGCCATGACGCTGCGTCGTGATGGCGTCGACATGGCGCCCATGGGCGAGCTGGTCGACGCCGGGGTGGGGATCTTCACCGACGATGGAACAGGTCTCCAGGACCCGCGCCTGATGCGTCGGATCATGGAGTACTCGACGGGCCTCGGCAGGAGGCTGGGCCGACCCGTGGTGCTTGCCCAGCACTGCGAGGTGGTGGCCCTCTCCGCCGGCGGCTACATGCACGAGGGGGAGTGGTCGTCGCGCCTCGGAATCCCGGGCCAGCCGGCCGAGGCCGAGGAACTCATGGTCATGCGGGACATCGCCCTGGTCCGGATGACCGGTGCCCACCTGCACTTCCAGCACCTCTCGACGGCCAGCTCGGTGGCCATGGTGAGGGGTGCCAAGGCGGCGGGCCTGCCGGTCACCGCCGAGGCCACCACCCACCACTTCACCCTCACCGACGCCGCCTGCGCCTCGTACGACCCGGTGTTCAAGGTCCATCCGCCGTTGCGGACCGATGTGGACGTCCGGGCGATCCGCGAGGGCCTGGCCGATGGGACGATCGATGCGATCGCCACCGACCACGCACCGCACGCTCCACACATGAAGGAACTGCCCTTCGACCAGGCCCCACCGGGGATGCTCGGCCTGGAGACGGCCTTTGCCCTGGCCCTGGGTGATTCCGGCCTGGACCTCCCCGAGGTGCTGGCGCTCCTCTCCTGGCGTCCGGCGGCCATCGCCGGCGTGGCGGACCGGCATGGTGCCCCGGTGGTACCGGGCGCTCCGGCGAACCTCTGCGTGGTGGATCCCGACGAGACCTGGACGGTCTCGGGTGCGGCCATGGCGAGCCTCAGCTCCAACACCCCGTACGAGGGTCGGACTATGCGGGGTCGCGTCCGCCACACCATCCGGGCAGGCGTGCCGGTCGTGGTGGACGGCGAGGCCCGGCGGTGACCCGACAGCCCATCGTCGAAGCAGCCCTGGTCCTGGCCGATGGAGAGGTGTTCGAGGGGGAGGCGATCGGAGCGGAACCCGAAGGCGGGGTGGCCACCGGTGAGGTGGTCTTCAACACCGTCCTCTCGGGCTACCAGGAGGTCATCACCGACCCCTCCTACGCGGGCCAGATCATCACCTTCACCGTTGCCCACGTCGGCAACTACGGCGTCAGCCGGGATGACCACGAGAGCCGGCGGCCGTTCTGCCGCGGCATAGTGGTGCGCGACCTGGCCCGGCGGCGCAGCAGCTGGCGGTCCTCGGGCGACCTGGACGGGCTGCTCCGGGCAAACGGCGTGCCGGGCATCGCCGGAATCGACACCCGGCGCCTGACGAGGCACCTGCGGGACGCCGGCGCCATGCCGGGGGCCTTCGGAACGGCCGATGTCTCCACCCTCGCCGCAGCGGCCGTCGCCGAGCCGGGCACGGACGGGATCGACCTGGTCGCCGAGGTGACGTGTGATGCCCCGACGGTCATCGGGTCCACGGGCGGTTCCCGACGGATCGTGGCCTACGACTTCGGTATCAAGGCGACCATCCTGGACCACCTCTCCGGCCTGGGAGAGGTAACCGTGGTGCCGGCGTACACGCCTGCGGATGACGTGCTGGCAATGCAGCCGGATGGCGTGTTCCTTTCCAACGGCCCCGGCGACCCCGGGCCGCTGTCCGACATCCGGAGCAGCATCGCCGCCCTGCTGGGCGAGGTCCCCATCTTCGGCATCTGCCTGGGCCACCAGCTGCTGGCCGGGGCGCTGGGAGCCGAGACCTTCAAGCTGCCGTTCGGGCACCACGGCGGGAACCACCCGGTCCGCAACCTGGCCACCGGCAGGGTGGAGATCACCAGCCAGAACCACAACTACTGCGTGGAGGAGGGCTCGATTCCCTCTGCGCAGCTCACCCACGTGAACCTCAACGATCAGACCGTCGAGGGGATCCGGTGCAACGACGTTCCGGCCTTCAGCGTGCAGTACCACCCCGAGGCCGGCCCCGGTCCACATGACAGCCGCTACCTGTTCGGGAAGTTCGAAGACCTCATGGCGGCTGTGGTCGGCCCGGCGGGAGCACGTGGCTGATGCCCCGCCGTGACGACATCCAGAGCATCCTGCTCATCGGCTCCGGTCCCATCGTGATCGGCCAGGCCTGCGAGTTCGACTACTCGGGCACCCAGGCCTGCCGGGTCCTGAGAGAGGAGGGCTACCGGGTGATCCTGGTCAACTCCAACCCGGCGACGATCATGACCGACCCGGACTTCGCCGACGCCACATACGTGGAGCCCCTCCGGCTGGACGTGCTCGAGGCCATCATCGCCAGGGAGAGGCCTGACGCCCTGCTCCCCACACTCGGAGGCCAGACGGCCCTGAACCTCGCAATGGAGCTGGTGGAGGCCGGCGTGCTCGAGGAGTATGACGTGGAGCTGATCGGCGCCGATGCCGAGGCGATCGCCACGGCCGAGGACCGCGGCCGCTTCAAGGAGGCCATGATCGAGATCGGCCTGAGCGTGCCGGACTCCGGCATCGCCCACACGATGGCCGAGGCCCGGTCGGTCGTGGACTCGATCGGCCTTCCCGTTGTCATACGTCCCGCGTACATCCTGGGTGGGAAGGGCACCGGCATGGCCGCCACCCCGGAGGAGTTCGAAAAGGCGGCGTCGGCTGGAATCGAGGCCAGCCCGATCTCGGAGATCCTCATCGAGGAGTCGATCGCCGGCTGGAAGGAGTTCGAGCTGGAGGTCATGCGGGACCGCGCCGACAACTGCGTGGTCATCTGCTCGATCGAGAACCTGGATCCCATGGGGGTCCACACGGGCGACTCGATCACCGTGGCCCCGGCCCAGACGCTCTCCGACGTGGAGTACCAGGAGATGCGCGACGCGTCGTTCGCCTGCCTCCGCCGTGTCGGGGTGGAGACCGGCGGTTCCAACGTCCAGTTCGCGGTGAATCCCGCCACCGGTGAGCAGGTCGTCATCGAGATGAATCCCCGGGTGAGCCGGTCCTCAGCCCTGGCGTCGAAGGCCACTGGGTTCCCGATCGCCAAGATCGCCGCCAAGCTGGCGGTCGGCTACACGCTGGACGAGATCCCCAACGACATCACCAGGAAGACCCCTGCGGCCTTCGAGCCGACCATCGACTACGTGGTCACGAAGATCCCGCGCTGGGCGTTCGAGAAGTTCCCAGGCACCTCGGGCGTGCTGGGCACCTCCATGCAGTCGGTGGGCGAGGTCATGGCCATCGGGCGGACCTTCCCGGAGTCGCTCCAGAAGGGCATGCGCTCGTTGGAGAACGGACGCCTGGGCCTGAACTGCGATCCGGCCGAGGCCGCCCTGGACCAGCTTGACGACGATGCCCTGCTGGCCGCCGCTGCGATCGCCACCCCGGGACGCATCACCCAGCTGGAGGCGCTGCTGCGTCGGGGCGTACCGCTGGAGGTGGTGCACTCGGCCACGAAGGTGGACCCCTGGTTCCTGGACCAGATCCTCTCCATCAGCGAGGAGCGCCTCCACCTGGAGGACCTGGGGATGGATGCGATGGACCGGAGGGGCTGGAAGCGGGCCAAGCGCCTCGGCTTCGCTGATGCCCAGCTGGCCCACCTCTGGGGCAGGGGTGCCGACGAGGTGCGTTCGGCCCGGGAGGCCGCCGGGGTGAGGCCCACCTACAAGACGGTCGACACCTGCGGAGCCGAGTTCGCCGCCGAGACGCCATACCACTACTCGACCTGGGAGGACGAGGACGAGGTACGGCCGTCGGACCGCCCCAAGGTGATGATCCTGGGATCGGGCCCGAACCGGATCGGACAGGGACTCGAGTTCGACTACTGCTGCGTGCACGCCAGCTTCGCCCTGCGTGATGCCGGCTACGAGACGATCATGGTGAACTGCAATCCGGAGACAGTGTCGACCGACTACGACACCAGCGACCGCCTCTACTTCGAGCCGTTGACCGCCGAGGACGTGGCCAACGTGATCGATGCCGAACAGCCGATCGCCGTGATCGTCTCGCTAGGCGGGCAGACGCCGCTGAAGCTGGCCGCCACGCTGCCGCCGGGCCTGATAGCCGGGACCAGTCCTGAGTCGATCGACAGGGCCGAGGACCGTGAACAGTGGAACGTGCTGTGTTCCCAGTTGGGCATCACGCAGCCGCCCGGTGGCACCGCCGTGGACACCGCCGGGGCACTGGCCGTCGCCGGTGAGGTCGGCTATCCCGTGCTGGTGCGCCCCTCGTACGTGCTGGGGGGCCGGGGCATGGAGATCGTCTACGACGACGCCCAGCTGGCCAGGGCCATGGCGGAGCTGAGTGGGTTCGGAAGCCTCGGGATCGAGGGAGGCCTGTCCGTGGAGCGGCCCGTCCTGGTGGACAGGTTCCTGGAGGACGCCACCGAGGTGGACGTCGATGCCATCAGGGACCACCTGGGCATGGTGGTCATCGGAGCGGTCATGGAGCACGTCGAGGAGGCCGGGGTGCACAGCGGGGACAGCGCCTGCATCATCCCGCCACCGCACCTCTCGGCGGCCGTGGTGGAACGGATCGAAGAGCACACGAGGTCCATTGCCGAGGCCCTCGACGTGCGGGGACCGATCAACGTCCAGTACGCGGTCAAGGACGATGAGGTCTACGTGATCGAGGCGAACCCGCGTGCCTCCAGGACGCTGCCGTTCGTGGCGAAGGCCACCGGCGTCCCGATGGCGAAGGTGGCCAGCCGGGTGATGATGGGAGCCACGCTGGACGAGTTGCGCCTCGAGGGGCTCCTGCGGGAACGGGTCGTGGGAGACCATGTGGCCGTCAAGGAGGCCGTGCTGCCCTTCGACCGGTTCCCCGAGGCAGATCCGTTGCTCGGGCCCGAGATGCGATCCACGGGTGAGGTCATGGGCATCGACCTGACGACCGGGCTGGCGTTCACGAAGTCGCAGATCGCGGCGGGTGGGGCCCTGCCGGACTCGGGGACGGTGTTCATGTCCCTGGCCGACCGGGACAAGGCCGTCGGTCTCGAGGCCGCCCGTGGCCTGGTGGACCTGGGCCTGGACGTGGTTGCCACCAGTGGCACGGCGGAGCACCTGGTGGCCAACGGCGTGCCGGTGACGACCGTGGTCGCCAAGCTGGGCGAGGACGGTGTCGACGCCGTGGAGCTGATCCGGTCGGGATCGGTCCAGATGGTGGTGAACAGCCCTCGGGGCCGGGGTCCGCGCTCCGATGGCGAACACATCCGTGCCGCTGCCGGGGTGGTGGGGATCCCGTTGCTCACCACGGCCAACGCCGCCCTGGCGGCAGCCCGTGGGTTGGCCGACTGGCGCAGGTTCCCGCTGGCGGTGCGGACCCTGCAGGAGTACCACGAGGGCATCGTGGGGGCTCCGGAGGAAGGCCTGTGGTGAGGAGACGCAGCCCGGCCGTGGACCTCACGACACGGCTGGGTTCGCTGGTGCTTCCCAATCCAGTGATGACGGCGTCCGGAACCGCCGGTCACGGCCACGAGCTGGCCGATCATCTCGACCCGGCGCTGCTGGGCGCCGTGGTGGTCAAGTCCCTCCACGCCGAGCCGTGGAAGGGCAATCCTGCGCCGAGGGTGCATGCCACCCCGGCGGGGATGCTGAACAGCGTCGGGCTACAGGGGCCGGGCGTGGAGGCATGGCTGGAGCACGACCTGCCGGACCTGGTTGCCACGGGAGCCCGGGTCGTGGTCAGCATCTGGGGCCGCACGGTCGACGAGTTCGCGCGGGCCGCCGAGCTCCTGGCCGGTGCGCCACCAGAGGTGGTGGCCGTCGAGGTGAACGCCTCGTGTCCCAACCTCGAGGACCGGCGGGCGTTGTTCGCACATTCCACGACGGCCACCGCTGAGGTCGTGGAGGCCGCCGCCGCTGCTGGACGGCCCCTCTGGGCGAAGCTCAGCCCGAACACCCCTGACCTACCCGACGTGGCTGCAGCGGCCGTAGGGGCCGGCGCCGAGGCCGTGACCGTCGCCAACACGGTGCTCGGGATGGTGATCGACACGGAGGCCCGCCGACCCCTCCTGGGGGCCGGCCGCGGAGGCCTCAGCGGCCCGGCGATCCGGCCGGTGGCGGTGAGGGCGGTATTCGACACCCACGAGGCCCTTCCGGACGTGCCCATCATCGGCGTGGGTGGCGTGGCCAGCGCAGTCGACGCCGTGGAGTTCCTCATGGCCGGAGCGTCGGCCTTCCAGGTCGGGACCGCCACGTTCGCCGACCCGGCGGCACCCGCCGTGATCCTGCGGGACCTGGGCCGCTGGTGCGACGACCACGGCGTGTCCCATCTGGACGAGCTGATCGGTGCCGCGCATGGCTGAGGCGACGCAGTTGTCGGGCTGGATGGTCGGAGGGATCCGTGGCTGACCACGAGGTACCCGAGGAGGTCCGGCGCAGGCTCTGCCTGGTGCTGGACGTGGACGACATCGTGGCCGCCCAGCGGACGGCCCGGCTCCTGGCTCCATGGTTCGGAACGGTCAAGGTCGGCCTGGAGTTGTTCTCGGCCGCCGGTCCGGAGGCGGTCACCTCCTTCGTGGAGGCGGGCTTCGACGTCTTCTGCGACCTGAAGCTGCATGACATCCCCAACACGGTGGGGAGCGCCGCCCGGGTACTCGGGACCCTCGGTGCCCGATGGGTGACCGTGCACACGTCCGGAGGTGGTCCGATGCTGCGCGCCGCCGTCGACGGCCTGGCCGCCGGAGCCGCCGCCGCCGGTGTGGCGGTGCCTGGTGCCCTGGGGGTCACGGTCCTGACCAGTGACGACATCGCTGATGGTGGCCTCCTGCGGGACCGGTGTGAGCTGGCCGCTGCAAGCGGTTGCGAGGGGATCGTCTGTGCCGCCCCGGACCTGTCCGCCACCGACCCGTGGTCGGACCGTCTCGTCCGGGTCGTGCCCGGTATCCGCATGCCCGGTGGGGCCACCCACGACCAGGCCCGGGTGGCTTCGCCACGCGATGCACTGGCGGCCGGAGCCGACCTCCTGGTGGTGGGGCGGGCGGTCACGGCGGCCGAGGATCCTGTGGCTGCGGCGGCGGCCATGGTCGACCATCTGGTGGCCTGAGTACCGACCCGACTAAGCCCACCTGGAGCCCTGGCCCCTACTAGGGTCCGGCGCATGGCAGAACTACCCCAACTCACGGATGAACAACGGCGAGCCGCCCTGGTCAAGGCGGCTGAGGCCCGCCGGGTGCGGGCCGAGATCAAGAACCTCCTCAAGATGGGTTCGATCTCCCTCTCGGAGCTCCTGGAGCGTTCCGATGCCGAGGTGATCGTGTCCAAGATGAAGGTGCTGTCCGTGCTGGAGTCACTGCCCAAGCTGGGCAAGGTGAAGGCACGGCGGACGATGGACGAGGTCGGCATAAGCGACAGCCGCCGCCTGCGTGGCCTCGGCAGTAAGCAGCGGGCCGAGCTGGTCGCCCGGTTCGGCTGAACCCGACCACCCGACCGGAGTAGGGCCGGTGGGCGACGGAATCCGGCATCGGTCGCCCGTGGTCGTAGTGCTCTCCGGCCCCGGGGGTGCCGGAAAGGGCACCATCGCCAGGGCGCTCGTGGAGCGCGACGACTGCCTGGCCCTGAGCCGCTCCTGGACCACCAGGCCCCGCCGCGTGGACGATGCAGCGGACGCCTATGTGTTCGTGGACAGCGCCGCCTTCGAGACCCGGAGGAGCGATGGTGGCTTCGTGGAGTGGAACGAGTTCCTCGGATTCATGTACGGCACCCCTACGCCGGACCCGGACGAGGGTCGGGACCTGCTGTTGGAGATCGACGTGGCAGGTGGGAGACAGGTACGGGACCGCCTGCCCGGCGCACTGTTCCTGTTCGTGGACGCGCCCGACGACGGTGAGTTGAGGCGTCGACTCCTGGGTCGGGGGGATGGCGCCGAGCGTGCCGACGCCCGTGTGGCCGAGGCCGCCAGGGAGCGTCGGGCGGCCGATGACCTTGGTTACAGGCGGGTGGTGAACGACGACCTGGAGGCGACCGTGGAGCTGGTCGCCGGGCTGATCCACGGCCACCGGGCTTCCAACGGCTGACCTGTGGCCTACCAGCGCCCGGTTTCCAGGCCGATCCGGCAGGCCCGGGGGAGCGGTTCGGCGGCTCTGGGGTGGCTCCGTTGCTCGAGGGTTACAGGTGTCCCGCTGGTAGCGTTGGGACCCGCGTTGGACCGTTGTCTGAGTAGCCCGGATGGGCTTCAGGACGGGGGTGGCGGTCGCAGGAACCGGCACTCGTAGGAACGCAGGGGATCCAAGTGAACCACAACGACAGCCTGGTGAATCCGGCGATCGAGGGTCTCCTCGAGACCGCTGAGTCCAAGTTCCGACTGGTCACGGTGAGCGCCAAGCGTGCACGCCAGATCAACTCCTACTTCGGCCAGTTGGGTGAGGGCCTGGGGTCCTCCATCCCGCCGCAGGTCACCTCGACATCCCGCAAGCCGCTCTCCATCGCCTTCGAGGAGTTGGCCGCTGGCAAGATCCAGCCGATCGAGCCTCCGGAAGAGGTCGAGGAGCTCGACGCCATTGATGCCGACCTGGCCGGGCAGGCTGCTGACGACCTGCCCTCCGGTGAGGCCCGGGTCGATGGCGAAGAGGGCGCCTGACCTCTCGCCCACGGGCATTCACCATGGGACCACTTGCCGGACGTCGCATCGTCCTCGGTGTGACCGGGGGCATCGCCGCCTACAAGGCCGTCGAGGTCTGTCGCCGGCTGGTTGACGCCGGCGCCCACGTGGCACCGGTCCTCACCGGTGGCGCCATGCACTTCATCGGCAGGGCCACGTTCGACGCCCTGGCATCCGAGCCCGTCCAGACGTCCCTCTGGGACGAACCCCACCCGATCCCGCACACCCGGCTGGGACAGGGAGCGGACCTGGTCATCGTGTGCCCGGCGACAGCGCGCCTGCTGGCCGACTACCGGATGGGACGCTCGGGAGACCTCCTCACGGCCACCCTGCTGGCGACCCGTGCGCCGGTCATCGTCTGTCCTGCCATGCACACCGAGATGTGGGAGCAGCCGGCCGTGCAGGAGAACGTCGAGGTCCTGGCCGGACGTGGCGTGAGCATCGTCGGCCCCGTCGACGGGCGCCTCGCAGGTGGCGACCTGGGAGCGGGACGAATGGCGGACCCGTCCGACGTGGTCGCCGCGGCAGAACGCATCCTCGGGGTGGCCCGTGGCACGGAAGGCGGAGACCTGGCTGGGCTGACCGTGCTGGTCACCGCCGGTGGAACCCGCGAGCCGATCTGCCCGGTGCGCTTCATAGGCAACCGTTCCTCGGGCAGGCAGGGACATGCGCTCGCCCTGGAGGCCGCTGAGCGTGGGGCGACGGTGCACTGCGTGACCACCCGACCGGACGGGCTGGCGGAGGCGCCGGGCCTGGAGGTCGTGGCGGTGGAGACGGCCGCCGAGATGGCCGAGGCGGTGGGGGCACTGGCCGTAGGGGCCGATGTGGTCATCATGGCCGCAGCGGTGGCGGACTTCCGACCGGTCAATGTTGCGAAGGACAAGATCAAGAAGGACGCCGGCCCGCCGGAGATCCTCCTGGAGCCGACAGTCGACATCCTCGCCGGGCTGGGCCGTAGCCGCGTCCACGGGCAGGTCCTCGTGGGGTTCGCCGCGGAGACATCAGATCTGCGCCAGAATGCGGCAGCGAAGCTGGTGGCCAAGGGCATCGACCTGATGGTCGCCAACGACGTGTCGGCTCCCGGGGTGGGTTTCGACCACGGCACGAACGCCGTGGTGATCCTGGACGCCGACGGTGGGGCCCGGGAGGTGCCGCTGACCGACAAGCGGGAGGTGGCACGGGCGGTGCTTGACGCCGCCCTCGCCCTTCACAGGACCAACCGGTCCACGAACGGAGACGACACGTGACCATGAACTGGACCTTCACCTCCGAGTCGGTCTCGGAGGGGCATCCCGACAAGATGGCCGACCAGATCTCGGACGCCGTCCTGGACGCCATGCTCGAGAAGGATCCCGAGAGCCGGGTGGCCTGCGAGACGATGATCACCACCGGTCTCGTGGTGGTCGCCGGAGAGGTGACCACCTCGGAGTACGTGGACATACCGAAGACCGTGCGCGAGACGATCTGCGAGATCGGCTACGACCGTGAGGACTTCGGCTTCGACGGCCACACCTGCGGTGTCATGGTCGCCCTGGACTCCCAGTCCAGCGACATCGCCCGGGGCGTCGACGACTCCGAGGAGGTGCGCTCGGGAATCTCCGGCGAGGAGGACGAGCTGGACCGCCAGGGCGCCGGCGACCAGGGGATGATGTTCGGCTTCGCCTGCGACGAGACCGACGTGCTCATGCCGTTGCCCATCCACCTGGCGCACCGAATGGCCGAACGCCACGCCGAGGTCCGCAAGGCCGGGACCATCCCGTACCTGCGTCCCGACGCCAAGACCCAGGTCACCTTCGAGTACGAGGGCAACCGGCCCGTACGCCTTCGCAAGGTTCTCATCTCGACCCAGCACAACGACGGGATCGACCGGGACTCGATGATCCGACCCGACCTCATCGAACAGGTCATCCGACCGGTCGTGCCGGCCCAGTTCGCCGACGACGACTACGAGGTGATTGTCAACCCGACCGGCCGCTTCGTGATCGGTGGCCCGGTGGGTGACACCGGGTTGACCGGACGCAAGATCATCGTGGACACCTACGGCGGGATGGCCCGCCACGGCGGCGGGGCCTTTTCCGGGAAGGACCCGTCGAAGGTCGACCGTTCGGCTGCCTACGCCACCCGCTGGGTGGCCAAGAACCTGGTGGCGGCCGGTGCGGCTACCCGCTGCGAGGTGCAGGTCGCCTACGCCATCGGCATGTCCCGACCGGTCTCGGTCCACGTGGACACCTTCGGCACCGAGATGGTGGATCCGGACAGGATCTCGGCCTGTGTGCAGGAGGTCTTCGACCTGCGCCCCGCCGCCATCATCCGCGACCTCGGGCTGAAGGCGCCGATCTACAGGAAGACGGCCGCCTACGGCCACTTCGGACGGGACGGGTTCTCATGGGAGGCAACCGACCGGGTGGACGACGTGCGGTCCGCCCTGGGCCTGGCCTGAACCGAAGCCCGCAGTGACTGGCGGGGCCGGCGACCAGGGTCGCCTCGACCTTGACGACGTCGCTCCACCGCAGACCGGACAGGGCGACGGTTCCGTCGCATCCGCCTCCCGGTCATCCCGGGATGCAATCGGCGGCACGGCGACCTCCGGGAGCGGGACCGATGCCCCGGGCCGGGTCGTCCGTGTCATCCCCGACGTGGCGGCCGTGGACCGCGTCTTCGACTACCTGGTCCCGTCCTCGTGGGAGGGCGACGGCCGTGGCGCACGCCTCGGGGTGGGTAGCCGGGTCCGGGTGGTGCTGGGCGGCCGACGGGTCGGGGGATGGGTGGTCGAGGACCACGTGGTGCCACCCGAGGGCGTGGGCCTTCGGCCGTTGGCCCGCCTCAGCGGGATGGGCCCTTCCCCCGAGCTGATCGACCTGGGACGCTGGGCGGCCCGACGCTGGGTGGGTCCGGTGGTCGGATTCCTGGCGACCGCGTCGCCCCCCACGGTCGTCGAGGCCCTTCCGGCACCTCCGGGACCGGTGGACGTGCCCGACTCCGATGCCCGCTGGATGGCAGGTGCCCTGGATCCAACCCCCGACGGCAGCCCGACCGTCGTCCGCCTGCCCCCGGCGACCGATCCCATCCCCCTGGTGCTGGCGGCCGCCCGCCTGGGTGATGCTCTCGTCCTGGTTCCCACAGCGGCGGCCGCATCCCGGCTCACGACGAGGATCCGTCGGTCCGGCATCGCGGTCGCACTGCTGCCGCGGGACTGGGCACGGGCCGCTGCCGGCGGACTGGTGGTCGGATCCAGGTCCGCCGCCCTGGCACCCGTCCGGGACCTGCGGGCCGTGGTGGTGCTCGACGAACACGACGAGGCCTACCAGGAGGAGCGGGCCCCCACCTGGAACGCCCGGGACCTCGTCGTCGAGCGGGCACGGAGGGCGGGGGTTCCGTGCGTCCTGGCCTCGGCCAGTCCGACGCTTGAGGCCCTGGGCCACGGGCGCCTCCTGGCTCCCTCACGGGCCGAGGAGAGGACCGGGTGGCCCATGGTGGACCTCGTCGACCGCCGTCTGGACGACCCGGTCCGTTCAGGTCTCTTCTCGCCGAAGTTGGTGCCGATCCTGCGGGGCGAGGGTGGCGACCCGGTGGTCTGCGTCCTGAACCGGAAGGGGAGGTCGCGTCTGCTGGCCTGCGACGGGTGCGGTGAGCTGGCCCGCTGCGAGGAGCATCGGGTGCCCATGGTCCAGGATGTCGACGACCGCCTGCGCTGCCCCCTGGACGATGCCCACGGGCGTCCCGTGGTCTGCGACTCCTGTGGTGCCACCCGGTTCCGGAACCTGCGAGCGGGTGTCTCGAGGGTCCGCGAGGAGTTGGAGGCCCTGGCTGGGCGCCCGGTCCTGGAGGTCACTCCCGAGACAGATGCCGGGTTGCTGGATGGTGGTGGTGCCTCCGTGTTCGTCGGGACCGAGACCGTCCTGCACCGCATCCAGCGGCGGGTCGCCCGGGTGGTGTTCCTGGAGTTCGACCAGGAGCTCCTGGCCCCCCGGATGCGGGCGTCCGAACAGGCCATGGCCCTCCTGATCCGTGCCTCGCGGCTGCTCGGGCCCCGATCTGCCGGTGGCCGCCTCGTGGTGCAGACGAGGCAGCCGGACAACGAGGTCCTGCAGGCGGTCCTGCAGGCTGATCCGGGTCGTCTGGTGGCCGACGAGAAGGACCGGAGGTCCCTCCTGGGTCAGCCGCCGTTCGCCGCCCTGGCACGGGTATCCGGAGCTGTGGCCCCGGAGTTCATGGCTCGTCTGGGATCACCGGACGGGATCGACGTCATGGGCCCGAGGGACGGCTCCTGGCTGGTTCGGGCCAGAGACCACGACCAGCTCTCGGAGGCGCTCCTTGCGGTGTCGCGCCCCGCTGGCCGCCTCCGCCTGGAGGTGGATCCCCGACGAGCCTGAGCCCGACGGTCACCAACCCCGGCGGTTCAGTTCGTAGAGGGCGATTCCTGCGGCGGTGGAGACGTTGAGGCTGCCCACCTTGCCGAGCTGCGGTATGAAGGCCACGACGTCGCAGGCGGCCAGCGTGGTGGCCGAGAGGCCCCGGTCCTCATGGCCGAACGCCAGGCAGGCCTTCTCCGGCAGGGCCGCCTCGTTGATGGGCACCGCCTGGTCCGCAAGCTCCACGCCGACCAGGCCGTAGCCGGCGGCCCGGATTCCCTCGATCGCCTCTGACACCTCTTCGCAGATCGTCCATGTCAGGTAGCGGCCGGTACCCAGTGCGGTCTTGGCGGTCTTGGCGTGCGTGGGCGGTGCGGTGGATCCGGCCAGCCAGAGGTGCGCCACGCGGTAGGCGGCGGCGGTGCGGAGGATCGCTCCGACGTTGTAGGGGGTCTGCACGCTGTCCAGCAGGAGCGCCACCTCAGGTTCGCTGCGACGTCGCCACTCGCGGTGGAGGCGCTTCAGCCCCGTGCCATCCAGGTTCTTCACGTGGAATCCTCCCCGTTGGCAGTGGTTGCTCCGCCGACGGCGTCCTCCTCAGTGGCCGCCTCGACAGGTGGCCCGACCCGGGCGGCCACGTCCAGCAGGCGGAAGCCCTTGCGGGAGCTGCGTCTCTCCGTGGCCCAACCCCGGTCATCCAACCAGCGCGCCAGGGAGTCGGCCCCGAGGTGCCTTTGGACGACGAGGTGTGCCGTGCCGCCCGGGGCCAGGCGGTCCAACCACGTGGCCAGCAGGTCGTGGAGCGCAGGCTTGCCGATACGGATGGGCGGGTTGGACCAGATGGCAGCCAACCGGACGTCGTCCGGTACGTCGTCCGGTGCCACCACCTCGACGTTGGCCAGCCCGGCGGCAGCGGCGTTGGCCCTGCAGAGGCCGCGCGCCCGCTCGTTCACGTCCACGGCCCAGACGCGGGCGTCCGGACGACGCGAGGCCATGGTGCAGGCGATCGGCCCGTAGCCGCAGCCGAGGTCCATCAGGTCCACGGGCCCGGTGGGCAGGTCCGGGCCGTCCAGCAGCAGGTACCGGGTGCCCCGGTCCACGCGGTCGGCCGAGAAGACGCCCCTGTCGGTGGCCAGCGTGAGGTTCACGTCGGGTAGCAGGAGGCCCACCTCCGTGGGCCTGGAGGCCACGCCGGGGCGGTCGGTCCAGTACTGGCCGTCGTTCACTGCGCCGGGCGGCGGTCTGGCATCCGGGCCTCCATCGCCCTGACGGTAGCCTTGTCGTGTGGCACCCCACCAGATCCGATTGATCGGCGACCCGGTCCTGCGCAGGCCGGCGACCGACGTGACCGACGTGGACGGCGCGCTGGTTCGCCTCACCGACGACATGTTCACCACCATGTACGAGGCCCCGGGGATCGGCCTGGCCGCACCGCAGGTGGGGGTGCAGAAGCGCTTCTTCGTCTACGACCACGGCGAGGGGGCCGGCGTGATCCTGAACCCGCGGATCATCGAATCCGACGGCGAATGGACGTTCGAGGAGGGCTGCCTCTCGATCCCGGACCTGACCTGGGAGATCACCCGGCCGAAGCAGATCCACCTCGTGGGCGTGGACCTGGATGGCAACGAGGTCTCGATCGAGGCTGACGAGATCGAGGCAAGGCTCTTCCAGCACGAGATCGACCACCTGGACGGGATACTCCTCGTGGACCACCTGGACGAGGACCAGGCCCGCGAGGCCCGACGGGCACTGCGTGAGATGACCATGTCCCGCCTGGCTTCCACGTCGGCAGGCGGGCAGCTCGACGGGGGCCTGCGATTGCGGTGATCGCGCCTCCTCCGGCGCGTCCCGGGCGGCTGGTCTACCTGGGCAATCCCGAGGTGGCGGTGGCGCCGCTGACCGCACTCCACGAGGCGGGCCACGATGTGGCGCTGGTGGTGACCTCTCCCGACCGCCGTCGGGGTCGTCGGTCGGAACCGACCCCGACCCCTGTGGGCGCCCGGGCACTGGAGCTGGGCATTCCCGTGGCCCATGACCTGTCAGCGGTTGTCGATTCCGGTGCGGACCTGGGAGTGGTGGTCGCCTACGGCCGGATCATCCCGGTGGACATCCTGGCGAGGGTGCCGATGCTGAACCTGCACTTTTCCCTTCTGCCGAGGTGGCGGGGAGCCGCTCCCGTGGAGCGTGCCCTGCTGGCGGGGGACCAGACGACCGGGGTCTGCCTGATGGAGGTGGCGGAGGGCCTCGACGTGGGCGGGGTGCATGCCCGGGTGGAGGTGCCGATCCGATCCACCGATACGGCAGATGGCCTGCGGGAACGCCTGGCAGTCCTCGGGGCGCGGCTCCTGGTCGACTCCCTGGCGGCCGGCCTGTCGGCGCCGGTGCCCCAGGAGGGCATCGCCACCCATGCCCACAAGCTGCACAGGGAGGATCTGGCGCTGGACTGGGATCGTTCAGCTCCGGAATTGGAACGCCTCGTGCGTGTGGGCGGCGCCTGGACCACCTTCCGGGACGGGGACCTGAAGGTCTGGCGGGCCGAGGTCAGCGACGAGGTGGTGCCCGGACCGCCCGGCAGCATCGTGGGCGACCTGGTGGCCACCGGTGTCGGTGCACTGCGCCTCCTCGAGGTCCAGCCGGCCAGCCGTTCCCGGATGGGTGCCTCGGCATGGCTGGGCGGGGCCCGACCTGTGGCGGACGAACGGCTGGGTGGATGAGCGGCGAGGATCCGCGACGGCTGGCCCTGGAGGTCCTCGGGCGGATCGAGAGGGACGGCGCGTACGCCAACCTGGTCCTGCGCACCGCCCTGGACCGTTCCAACCTGGATCGTCGCGACCGGGCCTTCGTCACCGATCTCGTCTACGGCACTACGCGCATGCGCAGGGCATGCGACCACCTGGTGGACAGCTTCCTGCACGACGACGTCCAGGCCGAGGTGCGAACCATTCTGAGGCTGGGGGCCTACCAGCTCCACTGGGCCGGTGTGCCGCCCCACGCTGCGGTCTCGGCGACGGTCGCCGTGGCACCCCGGAAGGTCCGCGGCCTCTGCAACGCCGTCCTACGACGGGTCGCCGAACACAAGCCCAACTGGCCCGGCCCGGGTGTCGAGTTGAGCGTGCCGGACTGGTTGCTGGAGCGCCTGGTGACCGACCTGGGCAGCGATGACGCGCTGGCGGCGCTGGCCGCCATGAACCGACCCGCACGGGCGGTGGCACGCGATGACGGGTACCACCAGGATCGTGCCTCCCAGATGGTGGCGGCCCTGGTCGTCGAGGACCTGGATCCGTCCGGTGAGGTGGTGCTGGACCTGTGCGCCGCCCCCGGGGGCAAGGCCACAGCCATGGCGGCAGCCGGCGCTTCGGTCGTGGCCGCCGACCTGCGACCCTCCCGGCTGGGCCTCGTGGCCGACAACGCCGAGCGCCTCGGTCATGACATGGCGCTCGTGGCAGCGGACGGGCGGCTTCCACCGTTTCGCCCGGGAGCCTTCGACCGGGTCCTTGTGGACGCCCCCTGTTCGGGACTTGGGGTCCTGAGGCGCCGGGCCGATGCACGCTGGCGGACCGGTCCGGCCGACGTGGAGGAGCTGGCCGACCTGCAGGTGGACCTGCTCACGGCCGCTGCGGGCCTGGTGCGTCCCGGCGGCCTGCTGTTCTACAGCGTCTGCACGCTCACGTCGGCCGAGACCAGCGGCGTGGACCGGCGGTTCCGGGAGGCCACCGGCCTGGTGTCTGGCCCACCCCTGGGCGCCCCCTGGCGGCCCTACGGCGACGACGGGGCGGGCGGCCTGCTCCTGCCCCAGGATCTGGACAGCGAGGGAATGGCGGTCTTCCGCTACCGGATCGACTGAGGTACCGATCGGCCTCGGAATGAGATGTCCACGCTGCCAACGTCGCCCCGGCGATTCAGGCCACTCAGGCCGGTCAGACCAGGAGGCGTTCACCCAGGTGCGTCAGGACCCTCTCCAGGGCCTCCATGGTGGGGTGGTCCGGTTCGTGGACCAGCTCCTCGGTCAGCACGGAGTGGGCACGCTTGGAGATCCGGTGGAGGTTCCCCGGTGAGGAGTCCAGCTCCACGCCGATGAAACCGTCGCCCAGTTCTTCCCTGAGACGGTCGAAGCGCTCCACCGGAGCCATCGAGTCCTCGCTGAAGCGGAGTCCCAGGACGCACACCCCGTCGGCCACCCGTTCCTTCACGACCTCCAGGTCCCGGTCCGAGATGCCCAGCGACCGTCGCTGGCGGGCGCTCAGCGAGAGGGGCAGGCTGGGCTGGCTCAGCACGGGGGCCAGCATCCGGTCGTCGAGCATCATGCCCAGGGCGAAGCCCCCGGTGAAGCACATGCCGACGGCGCCGATTCCGGGGCCACCGCACCTGCCGTGCTCGAACGCCCCGAGGGCCCGCAACCAGTCGGTGACCGGTGAGGTGCGGCGGCGCATCAGGGCCGTGAACTCCCTCGATACGCATCCTCCCACCAGCGAACGCACCAGGTATGCGGGCGTGGGGCGCCGCCCCGGGGTTCCGAACAGCGATGGCAGCACGGCGGTACAGCCGATGGCCGCCACGTGACGTCCGAAGTCCGCCACGCGCGGCGTGATCCCCGGCATCTCCGCCATGACTATGACCGCAGGCCCGGAACCGGTCCGCAGCACCGTGCGGCTGGTGCCGCCGTGCTCGAAGGAGCCGATCTCGTAGCCGGCCAGCTCGTCCACGCTCATCCGGCGACCATAACCCTGCCCTGCCCGGCGGGGTCGCTCCGGTACCCTCGCCCCATGGCCGAAACCGGGCACGAGGGGCCCCACCACGGGGGCGGGGTACCGCTGGACGTGAAGGTGCTGACCGTTTCCGACGGCGTGGTACACGGCGTACGTGAGGATCGCTCGGGGGCCGCGCTGGTGGCCCTCTGCGAGGCCGAGGGCTGGACGGTCGTCGGGACCGCGGTCACCGCCGACGGAGCGGATGCCGTGGCCGAGGCCATCCGGGCCCTCGCCGACGGTTTCCACGGTCTCGTGGTCACGACCGGTGGCACGGGCTTCGGCCCACGGGACCAGACGCCGGAGGGAACCCTCGCCGTCCTGGACCGCCAGGCGCCGGGGTTGGCGGAGGCCATGCGCCTGGTGAACCCCCTGGGTCGCCTGTCGCGCGGCGTGGCCGGCACCTGCGGCACCAGCCTCGTCCTGAACACACCCGGGTCCGCCAAGGGGTGTGTGGAGTGCCTCGGGGCCGTCGTCGACGTGGTGCCGCATGCGGTGCGCCTCCTGGTCGACAATGCCGACCCGCATCCTTCGGGCGAGGGGTCCGGCGCCGGTGCCTGACCTGACCATCCGCGATGACGAGGCCGGAATGCGGGCCGCCCTGGATGCCGCCGCTGCAGCGCACCGCCGGACATCGCCCAATCCCAGGGTCGGGGCCGTGGTGGTCGTGGATGGCCGCATGGTCGGCTCAGGTGCGACCCAGCCGCCGGGCGGGGCACATGCCGAGCGTGTTGCGCTGGCCGAGGCCGGGCCGGCCGCGGCCGGGGCCACCCTGTACACGACGCTGGAACCCTGCGACCACGAGGGCAGGACGGCCCCGTGCACCGACGCCATCATCGGTGCCGGCGTGGCCCGTGTCGTAGTGGGCATCGGGGATCCGGACCCCGAGGTATCCGGCCGGGGGATCGGGAGGTTGCGCGAGGCCGGGCTGGACGTGGACGTCGGCGTCCTCGAGGACGAGGTGTCGGACACGCTGGCTCCGTATCTGCACCATCGCAGGACCGGTCGCCCGTACGTGGTCCTGAAGCTGGCCGCCACCCTGGACGGACGGATCGCGGCACCGGACGGGACGAGTCGTTGGATCACCGGCAGCGAGGCCCGCCTGGACGTGCACCGGTTGAGGGCGTCGTGCGACGCGATCTGCGTGGGAGCGGGGACCATCCGGGCCGATGATCCGCGTCTGGACGTGAGGGACGCCGACGGCGAGGTCGAGGGCGGGGATCCTCCACGACGGGTGGTGCTGGGCGAGATCCCGGCAGGCGCCCGGGTCCTCCCTGCCGATGAGTACCACGGTGGCCTCGAGGGACTCCTGGACGGTCTGGGAGCTGACGGGGTGCTCAAGCTGCTGGTCGAGGGTGGGGCCGACGTGGCCGGCCGGTTCCACCGTGCCGGGCTGGTCGACCGCTACGTGGTCTACCTGGCACCGGCGCTGCTGGGTGGCGAGGATGGTCGCCCGCTCATGGCGGGACCAGGCGCTCCCACCATGGCTGACCTGCGTAGGGGGCGATTCGTGGCCGTCGAGGTGCTGGGTGACGACCTCCGGCTGGACCTGGTTCTCGGGGACCGTTGACCCGGCGCCCCGCCCCCGGAAAACCACCGGGCGGGCCGATCCGTGCGGCGGGTAGGTTCCTCGCATGCTGAAGCTGGTCCTGCCCAAGGGTTCCCTGGAGAAGTCGACGCTTGAGTTGTTCGATGGCGCCGACCTGGCGGTGAGCCGTGGTTCGTCGGTCGACTACAGGGCGACCATCGACGATCCCCGCATCGAGGACGTGCGGATCCTCCGCCCCCAGGAGATCCCGGTCTATGTGGCCGACGGCCTCTTTGACATCGGAATCACCGGTCGGGACTGGATCGAGGAGACGGGAAGCGACGTGGTCTCCCTGGGTGAACTCCACTACTCGAAGGCGACGGCCCGGCCGGTACGCATCGTGGTCGCCGTCGCCGGGGACTCCCCGGTGGAGTCGGTTGCCGACCTGTCCTCCGGGGTGAGGGTCTCCAGCGAGTATCCCGAGTTGACCCGCCGGTTCTTCGACGAGCGGGGGGTGGAGGCCGACATCCAGCTCTCCTACGGGGCCACGGAGGCCAAGATCCCCGACATCGTCGACGTGGTGGTGGACATCACCGAGACCGGCAGGGCGCTTCGTGCCGCTGGCCTGAAGGTGATCGACACGATCCTGACGAGTTACACCGAGTTGGTGGCCAACGCCGATTCGTATGCCGACCTGGAGAAGCGTCACGCCATGGAGCAGATCCACCGGCTCCTACAGGGCACCCTCGAGGCCCGTGGCAAGGTACTGGTCAAGATGAACGTGCCGGCCGATCGGCTGGACGCCGTGATCGACCTGATTCCGTCGATGAAGTCACCAACGGTGAACGAGTTGTTCAGGGGCGCCGGCTTCGCTGTGGAGACCGTCGTGGCGAAATCCGAGATCAACGTGCTCATCCCGGAGCTGCGCGACGGTGGCGCCACGGACATCCTGGAGATCCCGCTCTCCAAGATCGTCCACTGATCCTGCGCCGGGAGCGCCCCGGTGCTCAGCCGGCTCCGGGTTCCCCGTCTTCGGCGGCGGAGGGTTCCGGCACGGCCTGTTCCGTGGGCGCGTCGGCCTCGGTGGGCACGTCGGCTTCGGTGGACACCTCGGCTTCGCGGCTGGCCCTCTCGACGGCCACGTATGCGAGGCGGATCTGGTTGAGGGCGTCGCGCATGGTGGACTCGGCCTCGCCGAGTCGTCCCGGAAGCTTGTCGACCACGGCCCCGAGTGCGTCTATGGCCACCGAGGCCTCCGTAAGGTTCGGAGGCTGCTGCGAGAGGTGGATCGTTCCCAGCTCGTAGAGGCCCATGAGGTGGTTGGCGACCACCACGGCCGCGGGCACGGAGGCGAGCTGTTCCCGCACGGCGGCCATCTCACTGGCCATGGCCTTGACCTGCTCGCGTTCCTCGGGGCCAAGATCCTCGACCAGGGTTTCGGCGGACGGTGCAGGCGTGTCCTGCGATTGGTCGACAGGGTGCTCCCCACCGGGGGTCCAGAGGCTGCTCATGGCTGGTTCCTTGGCTGGCGTGTGCTCCACGGGGGGAGCGTCGGATCCCGGTCCGGTCGACATCCAGAGAGGACCTGGTGCCGCTGCGTTGCGGGACCGCTAGCCTATGGGACACAACTGAATGGAAAGCGGGGTCCTCCCCACCCGGCGCGCGTCGAGCGTGTCAGGGTCTTCTTCTCGTCTGATCGACGGGGTCCACGGCACGAGCTGCCGGTGGGCGTCGTGGATCCTCGGCGGGTGTCGGCTTTCCGGCGCCCGCCGTTTCTCCGTTTTCGGGGCATGTCCCCCCTGCCGGATGATGGCGGCGCCACCCCAACCACACAATCACGAGGAGAACCCCACGTGACGCACAGGAGTGACGGCTAATAGCAGCGCCAAGCAGTCAGGAACCACGGATCAACGACCGCATACGTGCCCAGCGCGTCCGCCTGGTCGCTCCGGACGGTGAGCAGCTCGGGATAAGGACCACGCCCGACGCCCTCACCATTGCCGGCGACATGGGTCTGGACCTGGTGGAGGTGGCCGACAAGGCCGATCCTCCGGTCTGTCGGATCATGGACTATGGGAAGTTCAAGTACGAGCAGTCCCAGCGGGCCAAGGAGTCGCGCAAGAAGGCGACCCACGTGCTGGTCAAGGAGATGAAGTACCGGCCCAAGATCGGTCCCGGCGACTTCGACACCAAGACCCGCAAGGTCGAGCAGTTCCTCGGCGATGGCAGCAAGGTCAAGGTCACGATCATGTTCCGCGGACGCGAGATGCAGCATCCGGAACTGGGGCGTCGGATCCTGGACCGGGTGGCCGAGACGGTCGACCACGTCGGACGTGTCGAGGTCTTCCCGAAGCAGGACGGTCGCAACATGATCATGGTGCTCGTGCCCGGCCAGGGCACGCGCCGGCAGCGGGAAGCCGCCGCCGACCGTCGCGAGGCCGATGTGGCAGCTCCTCCGGTCGCCGACCCGGTCGCCGACCCGGTCGCCGATCCGACAGATGCTCCAGTCGCCGACCCGGTCGCCGATCCGACAGATGCTCCAGTCGCCGACCCGGTCGCCGATCCGACAGATGCTCCAGTCGCCGACCCAGTCGCCGACCCGGTCGCCGATCCGACAGCTGCTCCAGTCGCCGATCCGGCAACTGCTTCGGCAGCTGCTCCGATCGCCGACTCGACAGTTGCTCCGGCTGTCGATCCGGCCGCAGTCGCACCGACCCCAACCGAACCGCCGACGGTGACGTCGGAGGACACGCAGACCGAGACCCGGGAGTAGACGAAATGCCCAAGATGAAGACCCACCGTGGCGCCGCCAAGCGCATCAAGGTGACCGGCAGCGGCAAGTTGAAGCGCCGGAACGCCAACCTCAGCCACATCCTCGAGAAGAAGTCCCCCAAGCGGAAGCGTCGCCTGGCTCGCCAGAGCAGCGTTCATCCGGCCAACGCACCGGCTGTTCGCCGGCAGTTGGGGATCTGAACCCACGGCCACCATCCGGTGGCCTGACACGGGGACGACGTCCCCGGATCGACCTTCCACCCGTCGCACGACGACGACAGAGCACACAAGGAGAGAGTGATGGCCAGGGTCAAGCGAGCCGTCCACAGCAAGAAGAAGCACAAGGCAATTCTGGAGCAGGCCCAGGGGTACTACGGCGACAGGAGCCGTACCTTCAAGTCTGCCAACGAGGCGGTGATGCACGCGGGGAACTACGCCTTCCGTGACCGTCGGGCCCGCAAGGGCCAGTTCCGTCGCCTCTGGATCCAGCGCATCAACGCAGCGTGTCGCCAGCACGGCACCAGCTACAGCGTCTTCATCGCCGGTCTCAAGAACGCCGGCGTCGAGGTGGACCGCAAGGTCCTCGCCGACCTGGCGGTCGCTGAGCCGACGGCGTTCGCCGCCCTGGTCCAGCTGGCCACCTCGGCCGACGCTGCCTGATCGGCGCTTCCCGGCCGGGCGTCGGGAAGCACCGTGGATCCGGCGGTCAGCCGGTTCGTCGGGGAGCGCAGCCAGATGACCGGGGAGCCAGCCAGATGACCGAGGAAGTCTCAGGACGCAACCCGCGCATCCAGCGGATGCGCAGGCTGCTGCGCGACAGGGGCTATCGGTACGACGAGGCCGCATACGTGGTCGAGGGGCCTGCGCTGGTCGCCGCGGCACTTGACGCCGGTCGCCAGGTCCTCCAGGTGGTGGTGCCCGCGTCGGCATCCGACCACCATGTGATGCACCGTGCCGGGTGGTCCGGTGCGGCGACTCTGGTCGTTCCGGACGGCGTGTTCGAGGGTCTCTCGAGCACCCGGTCGCCTCAACCGGCCCTCGCCGAGGTGGCGTTCCACGACGTGGAACCGATGGACCTGGCCACCACCACCGGTCCGCTCCTGGTCCTGGCCGAGGTGTCGGATCCGGGCAATGCCGGAACGCTCATGCGATCCGCCGAGGCCTTCGGCGCCACAGGGGTGGTCGTGGCCGGTGGCGTGGATCCCTACAACCCGAAGCTGGTCCGGGCCGCTGCGGGGTCCTCCTTCCGCGTCCCGTTCGCCGTGGTGGACGATCCCATGGCTGCGCTGCGGATCCTGGAGGAAGCCGGGTACGGGTGCTGGGCGACCGTCCCGCGTGGCGGGCTGTCTCCGGCTGAGGTCCCGTCCGATGGGCCTGTTGCGATCATCCTGGGCAACGAGCCGCACGGGCTCTCCGACGAGGTGGTGGCTGCCTGTGTCGGAACCGTCAGCGTTCCCACCGTCGGCGGGGTGGAATCCCTGAACGTCGCGATCGCCGGGTCGATCGCACTCCACGACCTGGCCGGACGAAAGCCCTAAACGGTCGTCTGGGAGCCCGGTGGGTTCCTCTAACCTGCGTTGGTCCCCCCAACCTCTCCCGATCAGCGGACTCCACGCATGACCACCGACCTGGACCAGCACCTCGCCGACGCGGCGACCGCCATCGCTGCGGCCGCCGACCTCGACGCACTACGGATCGTGGACGCCGAGCTGCTCGGAAAGCAGTCGGTGGTGACCACGGCCCGAAAGGCCCTGGGGGCCATGGACGTCGAGGAGCGAAAGGTCGCGGGCCGGCTCCTGAACGAGGTCCGCTCCGGGATCCAGGAACAGTTGGAGGCCCGCAGGACCGAGTTGGAGTCCGCCGCGCGCTCCGAGCAGCTGGAGTCCGAACGCCTCGACCTGACCGAGCTGGACCGCGGGAGACGGCTGGGCCACCGGCACGTGGTCACCCGGACATGGGAGAGGCTCGAGGACCTGTTCGTGGGGATGGGCTACACGGTCTCCGAGGGCCCGGAGATCGAGGACGAGTGGCACAACTTCGGTGCCCTCAACTTCCCGCCCGACCATCCGGCCCGCGACATGTACGACACCCTCTACGTGGACCATGGCGAACCCGGCAGCACCCTGCTGCGGACCCATACCTCGCCGGTCCAGATCCGGGTCATGGAAGCCGGTGGGCCGCCCATCTACTCGATCATGCCGGGCCGGGTATTCCGGAGCGACACGGCCGACTCCACCCACATGCCGGTGTTCCACCAGCTGGAGGGCCTGGTGGTGGACCGGGGCATCACCTTCGGTGACCTGGCCGGCACGCTCGAGGCATTCACCCGGGCCTACTTCGGCGGTGACTTCACCTCCCGCCTGCGGCCGTCCTACTTCCCCTTCACCGAACCGTCGGCCGAGTTCGACATCCGTCGTCCCGACGGCACCTGGCTGGAGTTGGGCGGATGCGGCATGGTGCACCCCAACGTCCTGGAGGCCTGCGGGCTGGATCCTGAGGAATGGTCGGGCTTCGCCTTCGGCTTCGGCCTGGACCGCCTGGCCCTGATGCGCCACGGCATCGACGACCTCCGGGAGCTGTTCCGCAACGACCAGCGATTCCTGGAGCAGTTCTGATGGGCTGCCTGGTCCAGGGGGCCGACCGATGAAGGTCCTCCTCTCCTGGCTCTCGGAGTTCGCGCCGTTCGTCGGCACGCCAGCCGAGATCGGTGACCAGCTCAGCGGGTTGGGCCTCGCCGTCGAGGACATTGTCACCGTCGGTGCCGGCCTGGATGGCATCGTCGTGGCCCGGGTCCTGGACCTGCGACCCCACCCGGACGCCGACCGCATCCAGCTGGTGGACGTGGATGCCGGCGACGGGGAGGCCCTCCAGGTCTGCTGTGGGGCGTTCAACATGTCGGTGGGGGACCTGGTGCCGTTCGCCACCCTGGGGTCCACCATGCCGAACGGGATGGAGATCGGACGTCGCAAGCTGCGCGGCGAGTGGTCCAACGGGATGCTCTGCTCTCCGCAGGAGATCGGCCTCGGCGTCGACGAGGATGGCATCCTGATACTGGAGGGTGGACATGCCGTAGGGCTGGCCCTGACGGAGGCCCTGGAGCTGCGCCCCGACGTCCTGTTCGACCTGGAGGTCAATCCGAATCGCCCTGACGCCATGTCCGTGGCCGGCGTGGCCCGTGACCTGGCTGCCCGACAGGGCGTGCCGTTCACCCGACCCGACCCGTCGCCGGCCGAGGTCGGTGAGGCTGCCGCCGGTCGGCTGGCCGTGGAGATCCTGGATCCCGACCTCTGCGGCAGGTTCGTGGTCCGCATCCTGGACGGGATCTCCATCGGCCCCTCGCCGAGGTGGATGGCGAACCGCCTCACGGCGCTGGGCATGCGACCCATCAACAACGTGGTGGATGTGTCCAACTACGTGATGCTGGAGCTCGGCCAGCCCAGCCACACCTTCGACCTTGCGGCTGTTGCGGGTGCCGGTCTGCGGGTACGCCGGGCGACCCCGGGCGAGACCATCCAGACCCTGGACGGGGTGGTCAGGACGCTGTCGGCCACCGACGGCGTCGTGGCCGATGCCACCGACGTGGCCGTGAGCATCGCCGGCATCATGGGTGGGTCCTCCACGGAGATCAGCGGATCCACCACCAGCGTGGCCCTGGAGATGGCCTGGTGGGATCCGATGAGCATCGCGTCGACGGCACGGCGGCTGGGGCTTCGCAGCGAGGCCTCGGCCCGGTTCGAGCGGGGCGCCGACCCGGAGGTGGCCGACCTGGCCATGCGTCGCTTCGCCGAGCTGCTGGCGGAGACCGGTGCCACCCTTGCGCCCGGCGTTGTCGACGTGCGGGGCAACACCCCGGTCCGGGAGATGATCCGGGTCAGGACCAGCCGCGTGAACTCCATGCTGGGAACCGACCTGGACCGCGATGCCATAGCCGGGCTGCTGGGATCCATCCAGTTCACCGCCGAGCCTGCGGGCGAGGACGGAGCGGATCTGGACGTCACCATTCCGAGTTTCCGGCCCGACAGCTCCACGGAGATCGACGTGGTCGAGGAGGTGGCTCGGATCCACGGCTACCACCGGATTCCACGGACGCTGCCCAGGTCGGCCATCACCGGTGGGTTGACCCCGTACCAGGCTGACCGCAGGGTGGTACGCACGGCAATGGTGGGTCTGGGCCTCGACGAGGTCATGCCGGTGCCCTTCCTGGCGCCCGGCGACCTCGAGAGGGCGGGCCTGGACCCGAATGGCGTGACCGTGACGAACCCGCTGGTGGCCGAGGAGTCGGTCATGCGGGCGTCGCTGAGGCCCGGAATCCTCAAGACGCTGGCCTACAACGCCTCCCACCGCATCCACGGTCTGGGTGTCTTCGAGGTGGGCCACGTGTACCGCCGTCCGGCCGAGGTGCAGCCGCTCCCGGAGGAGCGGGAGCACCTGGCCGTGGCGCTGGCCGGTCGTGACGCCGGGGCCGCCGTGGAGGTGTTCTCGGCGCTGGCCGATGCCCTGGACGTACGGGGCCACCAACTGGTGGCCGCTACGACCCCCGGGCTGCATCCGACACGGACCGCCCGCATCGAGTTCGATGGCGTGGTGGTCGGCCACGTGGGCGAGGTGGATCCCGGTGTCCTGACGGCATTCGGTGTGGGGGAGCGGGTCGGCTGGTTGGAGCTGGACCTGGAGACCCTGCTCGGCCTTGAGCACGGTGGCAGGCCCTACCGGCCGGTGAGCCGCTATCCGTCCTCTGACATCGACCTGGCGTTCGAGGTGGATGAGACGACGCCGGCGGCCGACGTGGGCTCCTGCCTCAGGACCGCCGCTGGTGGGCTGCTCGTGGACCTGGCGCTGTTCGACGTGTTCAGGGGTGCTCCCGTGTCTGACGGGCGGCGCAGCCTCGCATTCACGCTGCGCTTCCAGGCCGCCGACCGGACCCTCACCGATGCCGAGGTGGCCGAGGCCCGCCAGCGCTGTATCGACGCCGTCCAGGGAACGCTGCCCGCCACGCTGCGGGGCTGAACCACCGGTCGGGCCTCCCTGCGGGGCTGAATCCCCGGTCGGGGCCGACCCGCTGCTGGCGGGAAGGGTCGCCACGGATACCGTCGGCGCCATGCGTGCATGGCGAATCCACGAACTTGGTGATCCGATCCAGAGGCTGGTCCTGGACGAGGTGGCCGAGCCGGAACTGGGACCGGGACGGGTGCTGGTCGAGGTGGAGGCGGTCGGCCTGGCCTTCCCCGACGTGTTGCAGTGCCGTGGCGAGTACCAGGTGAAGCCTCCTCTGCCGTACTGCCCGGGCAGCGAGACGGCCGGGCGGGTGTCGGCGGTGGGTGACGGGGTGGACGCGGCCCTGGTCGGTCGGCGGGTGGTCGCCCTGGGTGGTGGCCTGGCCGAACGGGTGGTGCTGCCGGAGGGCTCGGTGTTCGAGTTGCCCGATTCGCTTCCGTCAGCCAAGGCGGTTGCGGTGCCGATGAACTACGGCACGACCTGGTTCGCCCTCCACGACAGGGCCCACCTGGCACCCGGCGAAACTCTGCTGGTGACCGGGGCTGCCGGCGGTGTGGGCTCGGCGGCCATCCAGTTGGGTCGTGCGGCCGGGGCACGTGTCATAGCGGTGGCCGGCGGAGCCGAGAAGGTGGCCGCCTGCGAGGCGTTGGGTGCCGACGCGGTGATCGACCACCGCGAGGTGGAGGACCTGGTGGAGCGGGTCCGGGAGTTGACCGACGGTCGGGGAGTGGACGTGGCCTACGACCCGGTGGGCGGTGAGACCTTCCAGCAGGTCCGCCGGTGCATGGCCTGGGACGGTCGCCTGCTCGTGATCGGCTTCGTGGCCGGGATCCCGGAGTTGAAGACCAACCACGTACTGCTCAAGAACTACTCGGTCGTGGGCGTGCACTGGGGTGCTTCGCTGGCCCGGGATCCGGGTTCGCTGGGCCGTCAGATGGCCTCGGTGTTCGGCCTTGCGGCCGACGGCGCCGTGGATCCGCTGCTCCATCCGCCGTACGCCTTCGCCGACGCGCCGAGGGCACTGCAGGACATTGCCGACAGGAAGGCCATCGGCAAGGTGGTCGCTGACCTGCAGATATAAACTGCGCTGCATAGTCATGTTGTATTAGTATGCACAGGTTGGCATACTGTTCAGATGCAGAGAACCGCCATCATCGGAGCCTCCGGGTTCACCGGGGCCGAGCTCCTCCGGCTCTGCGCCGGACATCCCGATCTCGAGGTCGTGGTCGCCACCGGCGGGACCCAGGCTGGAAACCGCGTGGCCGACCTCTACCCCAGCCTGGCGGCCCACTACCCCGACCTGACCTACTCCACGGCCGATCCGGCCGCCGTTGACGGTTGCGACGTGGTGTTCCTGGGGCTGCCACACGGAGCCTCCCAGGCCCTCGTGCCCGACCTGCTGGACCGGGTGGGCCACGTCATCGACCTGGCGGCCGACTTCCGACTCCGGGACGCAGCCCTCTACCCGGCGTGGTACGGCGAGGACCACGAGGCACCCGCCCTGCTCGACGAAGCCGTCTACGGCCTGCCCGAGCTCTTCCGGGCCGGCCTGCCCGGAGCCCGACTGGTGGCAGCCGCCGGCTGCTACCCGACGGCCGCCTCGCTGGCACTTGCGCCGTTCATGCGGGCCGGCGCCATCCATCCGGACGGCATCGTGGTGGATGCGGCCAGCGGCGTGTCTGGCGCCGGTCGACCACCGAAGCCGAACACCACCTTCTGTGCGGTCGACGAGGACTACAGCGCCTATGGGCTGGCGGGGGGACCGGGCGGATCGGGTCTCGGGCATCGGCACACGCCGGAGATCGAGCAGGTCCTGGCCACGGCCGCCGACGGATCCCCGGTGGCCGCTGCGGGTGTGAGCGTCCTGTTCACCCCCCACCTTGCCCCCATGAATCGGGGGATCCTGGCCAGTTGCTACGCCCGGCCTGTTGACGGCGGCCTGGACACCGACGACGCCATGGCGATCCTGTCCGACTTCTACGCCGACGAGCCCTTCGTGGTCGTCGACGAGCGCTCTCCGTCCACCAAGGCCACCCTGGGGTCCAACGCCGCCCACCTGACGGCGCGGGTGGATCCGAGGACCGGGCTGCTCCTGGTCATCTGCGCCATCGACAACCTGGTGAAGGGCGCCTCCGGACAGGCAGTCCAGTGCGCCAACGCCGTGCTGGGCCTCGACGAGGCGACCGGCCTCACGACGATCGGGCTCTACCCGTGAGCGTCACCGCGGTGCCCGGATTCCTTGCTGCCGGCGCCGCCTGCGGCGTGAAGGCCTCGGGGGCCGACGACCTGGCGATGGTCGCCACGGCCGACGGTTCGCCGGTCACCGCCGCCGGCGTGTTCACCTCCAACAAGATGACGGCGCCTCCCGTCCTCGTCACCCGGGAGCACCTGGCGGCCACCGGAGGTCGGGCTGCCGCCGTGGTGCTGAACAGCGGCAACGCCAACGCGGCGACCGGTGCAGCGGGCATGGCCGACGCCGAGTTGATGTGCACCCTCACCGCCGAAGCGCTCGGCTGCTCGCCGGACGAGGTCCTGGTCTGCTCCACCGGCCTGATCGGCTTTCCCCTCCCCATGGACCGGATCATCCCCGCCATCCCGCTTCTGGCCGGGGCTCTCACCGTGGACGGTGGCCCGGCCGCCGCCCGGGCGATCATGACGACCGACACCGTGCCGAGGACCACCATCACCACGGGTACGACGCTCGACGGCGACACCTTCACCATTGGTGGGGTGGCCAAGGGTGCGGCGATGCTGGAACCGAACATGGCCACGATGCTGGCCGTGCTCACGACCGATGCGCTCCTGGACACAGTGACGGCCACCGACCTGCTCCGGGCGGCGGTGGGGGTGTCGTTCAACTGCCTCACTGTGGACGGTGCCGAGTCAACCAACGACACGGTCCTGCTGCTGGCCTCCGGTGCCGCAGGCCCCGTGGATACAGGCGAGTTCGGTGGCCTGCTGGCCGACGCCTGTCGGGACCTCGCCATTCAGATGGCCGACGACGCCGAGGGCTCCACCAAGACGGTGTTCCTCACCGTCACCGGGGCGGCAGACGACGCCGAGGCCGCCAAGGGAGCCCGTGACACCGCCAACTGCCAGCTGGTGAAGTGCTCCTGGTACGGCGAGGACCCCTACTGGGGTCGGATCGCCGCCGAGATGGGGGCGGCCGGGATCGCCTTCGACCCGGCCACCATCACCATCTCCTACGGCGGCCAGGTTGTCTACGCGGCTGAACAGGTCCAGCCGGTGGACGAGATCGCCCTGACTGCCCACATGGCAGGCAGGAGGATCCACCTGGAGGTGGACCTGGGGCAGGGGAGCGGTTCGGCGTGGATCGTCACCACCGACCTCAGCCATGCCTACATCGACGAGAACATGCGGACCTCGTAGGGCCGTGGAGGACGAAATGGACCAGGCCCAACCCGTAGACGCAGGCCCCCTCTCGGGCTTCTCGCCCGAACGACGGGCCTCCGTGCTGATCGAGACCCTGCCGTACATCCAACGGTTCGCCGGTTCGGTCATCGTGGTGAAGTTCGGTGGCAGCGCCATGGGCGACGGTGTCCTGGCCGCCCAGTTCGCCGAGGACATCGTCCTCATGCACTCTGTGGGCATCAGGCCGGTCGTGGTGCACGGGGGCGGTCCCCAGATCGGCGCGCTCATGGACCGACTGGGCATCGTCTCGGAGTTCCGGGACGGTCTCAGGGTCACCGACGCCGAGACGCTCGACGTTGCGCGGATGGTCCTGGTGGGAAAGGTCAACCGGGACATCGTCTCGAGCATCAACAGGCACGGACCCCTGGCTGTGGGCCTCTCCGGCGAGGACGCCGGCCTGATCCGGGCCTCGGCCCGGGATCCCGAGCTGGGTTTCGTCGGCGACGTCGAGTCCGTGAACCCGGCCATCATCGAGCGGCTGTTGGCCGAGGAGCTCATCCCCGTCGTCTCCACCATCGGGGTGGACCTCAGCGGACAGGCCTACAACATCAACGCCGACACGGTGGCCGCAGCGGTTGCCGGTGCACTCGGCGCCGAACGGATCCTCTACCTGACCGACGTGGAGGGCCTGCTCGCCGACGTCGGGGACCCGGCATCACGGATCTCCCGGATCGACATCTCCGGCGTGGCCGACCTCACCGCGGACGGCACGGTGAGCGGAGGGATGATCCCCAAGGTCCAGGCATGCATCGACGCGGTGGAGGCAGGTGTGGGTTCGGCCCACATGGTGGACGGTCGGATTCCCCACGTCCTCCTGCTCGAGCTGTTCACCGACATGGGCATCGGCACGATGGTCCTGCCCGACGGTGGCGTGGCCGCCGACGGCAGGGGCGTGGACGGGGCTCCGGCATGACCGCGGCCACCTCGGGTCCGGGGTCGGGAGACAGCAGGGAGCGGTGGGCCGACGCCCTCATGGGCAATTACGGCGTTCCGCCCCTCACGTTCGTCCGCGGGTCGGGTACCGAGCTGTTCGACGACACCGGGAAGCGTTACCTGGACTTCCTCTGCGGCCTGGCGGTGACCGGCCTGGGCCACGCCCATCCACGGGTGTCCGCCGCCCTGACCGAGCAGGCCTCCACCCTCCTGCACGTCTCCAACCTGTTCGTGACCGAGCCACAGCTGGAGGTGGCCGAACGCCTGGATGCGCTGGTGCGGGCGGGCACGGACCAGGACACACCCGGTCGGGTGCTGTTCCAGAACTCCGGAGCGGAGGCGAACGAGGCCGCCATGAAGCTGGCCCGCAAGCACCACGGCCGTGGCAGGCACGGCGTCCTGGCCGCCTTCCGGTCCTTCCATGGCCGGACGCTGGCCACCCTGGCGGCCACGGGCCAACCCGAGAAGCACGAGCCCTTCCAGCCGTTGCCAGAGGGCTTCCGGCATGCCGCCTGGAACGACGTGGCGGCCTTCGAGGCAGCCCTGGATCCGTCCGTCGGAGCGATCCTGCTGGAACCGCTCCAGGGCGAGGGCGGCGTCAACCCGGCGGACGTGGACTTCCTCCGGGGCATCAGGCGGTTGTGCGACGAGCGGGGCATCCTCCTGATCATGGACGAGATCCAGACAGGCCTGGGTCGCACCGGTGAATGGTTCGGCTTCCACCACGCCGGGATCAACGCCGACATCGTGACCGTCGCCAAGGCCCTCGGAAACGGGGTGCCGATCGGGGCCGTGTGGGCCACCGCGGAGGTGGCCTCGGCGTTCGGGCCAGGCGACCACGGTTCCACCTTCGCCGGTCAGCCGTTGGCCGCAGCGGCGGCCCGGGAGGTGCTGCGGGTGATGGAGGAGATCGACGTGCCCCTCCTGGCACGGGAACGTGGTGCCGAGCTGACGGCGCTGCTGGAGTCGGTACCCGGGGTGGCTGGCGTCAGGGGCCTGGGCCTGTTGCTGGCGGCCGAACTCCGGCCGGAGGCGCTGAACGGACGGACCGCGGCCGAGGTGGCCCGGGCGTGCCTCGATGCCGGCCTGGTGGTCAACGGGGTGACGTCGACGGCCCTGCGACTGGCGCCCCCGTTCACGGTGTCCGGTGACGAGTTGGTGGAGGGTGTGGGGATCCTGGCTGGCGTGATGGCGGATGGCTCCGCCGGGGAGGCGACGTGATGCGACACCTACTCGAGGTGGACGACCTCACTGCCGATGAAATGGTCCGGGTCCTGGACCTGGCGGTGGATCCTTCGCCACCCAGGGTGCTGGAGGGACGGGGCATGGCGCTCGTATTCGAGAAGCCGTCCACCCGGACCCGCAACTCGATGGAGATGGCCGTCTTCCAGTTGGGTGGCCACCCCGTCTACATACAGGCGGCCGAGGTGGGGCCGGACGTCCGGGAGTCGGTGGAGGACGTCACCCGGACACTCGCCTGCTACCACGCCTGCATCGGCGCCCGCGTGTTCGACCATTCCACCGTCGAGCGGATGGCCGGCGAGGGCCTGGTGCCGATCGTGAACATGCTCTCGGACGCCGCCCACCCGCTCCAGGCCCTCGCCGACGTGCTCACCATCAGGCAGGAGTTCGGCGAGGTGGCCGGCCGGACGATCGCCTACGTGGGCGACGGCAACAACGTGTTCAGGTCGCTGGCGCTGGCGGCGGGCATGCTCGGCGCAGAGGTGCGGTTCGCCAGCCCTCCCGGCTACCGGTTGCCGGACGTGGACCGGGACCGGCTGGCGGTGGCCGGCGTGACGGTGGTGGAGTTCGACCGGGCGGTGGATGCGGTGGCCGGCGCCGACGTCGTCTACACGGACGTCTGGACGTCGATGGGCCAGGAGGAGGAGTCGGCCCGCCGACTCCGGGACTTCGAGGGATTCCGGGTGGACGGGCAGCTCATGGAGAGCGCCGGCCCCCAGGCCCTGTTCCTGCACTGCCTGCCCGCCCACAGGGGCGAGGAGGTCACCGACCAGGTCGTGGACGGTGCATCCAGTCGGGTCTGGCCACAGGCCGCCAACCGGATGCACGCCGCAAGGGGTCTCCTGGCCTGGCTCCTGGGCGAGGCCGACCACGGAGGAGGGCCCTCATGAGCAAGCACCAGCGGCAGCACCGGATCTCACAGATCCTGGCCAACGAGGTCGTGACCAGCCAGGAGCAGTTGGTCCGGCTCCTGGCCGACGACGGCGTCGAGTCCACCCAGGCGACGGTGTCGCGCGACCTCGATGACCTCGGGGCGGTGAAGGTCCGGGTCTCGGGCGGCGAGAGCGTGTACGCCATTCCGGAACATCCGGCCGATCGGGTGGTTCCCGTGGACCAGCTGCGGCGGGTCATGGGCGAGTGGGTGGTCGAGGTGGAGTCATCCGGCAACCTCGTGGTGCTTCGGACCCCGCCCGGTTCGGCCCACGTGGTCGCCTCGGCGCTGGACAGGACCGGCATCGAAGGGTCCATCGGAACGGTTGCCGGCGATGACACCCTGATGGTGGTGGCCGCCGAGGGAACGACCGGGGAGAATCTGGCCGTGACCCTCAGGAACCTGGCGGGGCTCTGAGAAACGACGAGGACCAGCGGGCACCGGAGAATCCGGATGCGAGAGCCCGCGGCCGATGATGGAAGGCAGCGAGATGAGCAGTGACGGGACGAACCGGACGCCGGTCGACAAGGTGGTGCTCGCCTACTCGGGCGGGTTGGACACCTCGATAATCCTCCGCTGGTTGGAGGAGGAATACGGCTGCGAGGTGGTGACGTTCACCGCCGACCTGGGCCAGGGCGAGGAGCTCGAGCCGGCGCGGGCCAAGGCGGAGGCGATGGGGGTGTCGGAGATCTACATCGAGGACCTCCGTGAGGAGTTCGTACGCGACTACGTGTTCCCGATGTTCAGGGCCAACGCCCTCTACGAGGGCGAGTACCTGCTCGGAACGTCGATAGCGCGGCCGCTCATCGCCAAGCGGCTGGTCGAGATCGCCGACGAGACCGGGGCCGATGCGATCAGCCACGGTGCCACCGGCAAGGGCAACGACCAGGTCCGGTTCGAGTTGGGTGCGTATGCCCTGCGGCCCGACATCCGGATAATCGCCCCGTGGCGGGAGTGGGACCTGGGTTCCCGGCAGAGCCTCCTGGACTACGCCGAGAAGCACGGGATCCCCGTGGAGATGAAGCGGGGAGCCAAGTCCCCGTACTCCATGGACGCCAACCTGCTGCACATCTCGTACGAGGGCGGTCCGCTGGAGGATCCCTGGCAGGAGCCGGCGTCGGAGATGTGGCGCTGGTCGGTCAGCCCGGAGATGGCGCCCGACGAGGCCACCTACCTGGACCTGACCTACGAGAACGGCGATGTGGTGGCACTCGACGGAACGCCGATGACCCCGGCCACCGTCCTGGCCGAGTTGAACCGGGTGGGTGGGGCCAACGGCATCGGTCGCACCGACATCGTCGAGAACAGGTTCGTGGGCATGAAGTCACGGGGCGCATACGAGACCCCCGGCGGCACCATCCTGCTGAGGGCGCACCGGGCCATCGAGTCGATCACCCTGGATCGGGGCGTGGCGCACCTCAAGGACGAGATGATGCCCCGGTATGCCGAGCTGATCTACAACGGCTTCTGGTTCAGCCCTGAGCGGGAGATGCTGCAGGTTGCGATCGACCACAGCCAGGCGTTCGTGAACGGTCGGGTCCGGCTGCGGCTCTACAAGGGCAACGTGGCCGTGGTGGGCAGGGAGTCGGACGACACCCTGTTCGACGAGGCCATCGCCACCTTCGAGGAGGACGATGGTGCCTACAACCAGGCCGATGCCGAGGGGTTCATCAAGCTGAACGCACTGAGGCTCCGGACGTTGGCCCGGCGGGCCGCAAGGTCGGAGGGGTAGGAAGATGGCGACGCTCTGGCACGGACGGTTCGAGGGAGGGTCCGCTGAGGCACTCCAGGCCCTCAACGACAGCCTGGGGTTCGACCGGCGGATGTTCAGGGAGGACCTGGCCGGTTCGCGGGCCCATGTCCGGATGCTGGCCCGGGTGGGCCTCATGTCGGTCGTCGACTCCGAGGCGGTCCTCGTGGCCCTGGACACCGTCGAGGTCGAGATGTCCGACGGCTCGTTCGCCTTCGCCGTCGGCGACGAGGACATCCACACGGCGGTGGAGAGGCGGGTCACCGAGCTGGCCGGCGACGCAGGCGCCCGCCTGCACACGGGAAGGAGTCGCAACGACCAGGTTGCGACCGACCTCCGGCTCTGGACCCTCCGGGAGCTGGGCGAGGTGGCGGAGCTGGTCACGGCGTTCCAGGGAACCCTGGCATCGCGGGCCGATGGCGCCGCCGAGGCGTACCTGCCCGGCTACACCCACCTGCAACAGGCCCAGCCGGTGCTCCTGGCACACCACCTCCTGGCACACGGCTGGGCGCTGGCGCGCGACGTGGACCGGTTGCTGGATGCCCGCACCCGGGCCGACGTGTCACCGCTGGGTGCCGGTGCGCTGGCAGGCTCCTCCCTGCCCCTTGACCCGGATTCCGTCGCTGCGGACCTGGGCTTCGCCGCCCGCTTCGAGAACTCGATGGATGCGGTCGGAGACAGGGACTTCGTGGCTGAGTCGTTGTTCGTCCTGGCCCTCCTGGGCGTGCACCTCTCCAGGATCGGCGAGGAGCTGGTCCTCTGGAGCAGCGAGGAGTTCGGGTTCGTGCACCTGGACGACGCCTTCTCGACCGGATCCTCGATGCTCCCGCAGAAGAAGAACCCGGACGTCGCCGAGCTGGCACGCGGCAAGGCCGGGCGCCTCATCGGTCACCTGACGGGCTTCATGGCGACCCTGAAGGGCCTGCCCATGGCCTACAACAAGGACCTGCAGGAGGACAAGGAGCCGCTCTTCGACGCGTTCGACACCATCCGCCTGACCCTTTCCGCCCTCGACGGGATGGTGGCGACCCTGGAGTTCAGGACAGACCGCATGGCCGACGCCGCTGACAGCCCGTATGCGGCGGCGGTGGACCTGGCCGAGTACCTCGTGGTCGGCGGTACGCCGTTCCGGGATGCCCATGCCGTGGTGGGAGCCCTCGTGCGGGCGGCGCTGGCCGGAGAGGGATCCCTCGTCGACCTGGTAACAGCTGACGAACGCCTGGGTCCCGATGCGGCCGCCCTGCTGGCCAGGGGTGCACCGGTACTTCGACGGACCACGCCGGGCGGTGCCGGCCCGGGTCCCGTAGCCGTCCAGCGGATCCGGTTCGCCGACCGGTTGGCCGCCCAGTCGAAGCGGATAGCCGGCTGAACGCGGACCCTCTGCCGGGGACATGGCCGCCCGGGGCGGCTGTCTTCGCTGTGGACCTGGCCGACCTGGCGGACCTGGCCGGACGTCGGATCAGCGACCCGCGACCTGCCGTGGAGGCTGGTCCGGCCGGCCCGGAACGCGATTCGATCCTGGACCTCCTGGACACCGCTGCCGACGTCCTGGATCGGACCTGTCGGCCCGGTCACCTCACGGGCTCTGCGCTCGTCGTGGATCCGTCGGATCGCCGGATCCTGCTCCTGTTCCACACCAAGCTGCAGCGCTGGCTCCAACCCGGTGGCCACGCCGACGGAGATGCCGACCTCGCACGGGTGGCCTTGCGCGAGGCGGTCGAGGAGACGGGAATCCCCGGCCTGCGGGTGGTCGAACCGGCCGTCGACCTGGACGTCCACAGGGTCGAACCACCGGCCGAGGACGCACACGACCACCACGACGTGAGGTTCCTCGTGCTGGCGCCCCCCGGTTCGGTACCTGTCGGGAACCACGAGTCGGAGGCCCTCCGGTGGGTATCGGAGGCCGACCTGTCGTCCCTGGGGGCCGATGCGGGCCTGTGTCGCCTGGCGCGGCGGGCGCTCTCCCGTCTGGACTCCCTTGAGGCCTGAGCCACCCGGAAGTCCAGCCGACCTGGAAGCCCAGCCCACCTCGAAACCCGAACTCACCTGGAGACAGGTACTCGACAGGTGGGGCCTACACGTCTCCCGGGTCCAGGCAGGCTTCCATGTCGTTGACCCGGGCAAAGCCGTTCATCCGCTTCAGGACGCTGCCGTTGCCGTTGGGCAGGGCGGTCAGCAGCGGCCGGACGTCGCCCTCCAGCCGAAGGCGATCGGCGTGCGTGCGGCGGTCGGAGAGGTAGACCGCCCAGTCCTCCAGCCACATCCCGACGAGCACGGTGTCGTCGTCGATGCCGCCCGGCAGCAGCGCCAGGTCGACGAGCATGTCGGCGAGGTTGTCGGTGGCCAGGTCCAGGCCGTCGGCCCTGTCGGCGGGCGAGGTGGCCTCGGCGGCAGGGGTGAGCGTGGCGATCACCGCACGGGCCTCAAGGCACCGCTGCTGGGCCAGCTCCGGCCACGAACGGTCCTGGAGGCGGTCGGGGTTCCCGGACGGAGCGATGAAGAAGGCGTAGACCCAGAGCACGACCATGGCCACCCCCAGCAGCCCCAGGAGCATGCGAACCACGATGGTGTGTAGTCCCGGTCGCACCGGGTCCAGCGTGGTCACGGTGCCACCCTCAGGATCATCACGGTTCCGGGTTCCACGACCGTGCCGGCCGCAGGGTCCTGTGACCAGACGAGGTCGCTGATCCAGTCGGGTTCGTCGGGGTCGGCCACCCGGATCACCTGGTAGCCGAGGCCCAGCGATTCGAGCAGCGGCGTCACGTTGGCCAGGAGGCGTTCCACCACCTCCGGTACGACCACCGGACTCATCGGAGGTGGTTCGACGGTCACCTCGAGGAGCAGGGAGCCTCCCGGTTGGATCCATGAGCCGACAGCCGGAGCCTGGCCGATGATCGTCCCCGCCTCGGTGCCCTCCATCTCAACCTCCACGACGCTCACGATCCGGATTTCACCAACCGACCTGGCAAGGAGCGCACGGGCGTTCTCCAGCGTAAGGCCGAGTAGGTCGGGCGTAGGGATGCGACCATCGTCCGGGACCTCCACGGCGACGGTGGTGGTCGGCGTGGCCGGTGTCGGGAGGACGCTGCGGGTCGGAATGATGCTTGCGAACTCCTCCGCGGGAAGGCCCTGGTGGGCCGCCTCCATCACGTCCTTCCAGATCATCGCCGGGTAGGTGCCGCCGTAGACCTTGCGATCGGTGGTCGGGGGGATCATCGGAATCTGGGCCTCGGGGTAGCCGACCCAGACTGCTGTCGTCCGCTGGGGGGTGTAGCCCACGAACACGGCGTCGGCGTAGTTCTGTGTGGTGCCTGTCTTGCCGGCCGACGGGCGGTCCTCCAGCTGCGCACGCCAGCCGGTTCCCTGGGAGACCGCTCCCTCCAGGATCCAGGTCACCTGGTCGGCCAGGCGGGCGTCCAGGACCCGGGATTGTTCCCTCGTCCAGGACCACAGGGTCGTGCCGTCGGCGCGGGCGATGCGCGTCACGTAGCTCGGAGCGATCGTGACGCCCCGGTTGGCCAGCGTGTGGTAGGCGGTGGCCATGTCCAGCATCGTGGTATTGGAGGTGCCGAGGATGTTCGAGTTCACCCGCTGGATGGTCGACCTGATCCCCAGTCGACGAGCCATCGAGACCACCCTGTGGGCTCCCATGTCCATGCTCAGCTGGGCGAACACGGTGTTCAGGGAGCTCCGCAGTGCCCTTATGAGGGTGACCTCCTCAGCGCCCGGGGGTGCCACCAGATCCTCTCCCTCCGGGGGGTCCCAACTCCAGGTGGGTATGGCCTCGATGGCATGTACGCGATCCCGGAAGAGGCGCTCCCGGTCGAAGTCGTACCGGCGGTTTGCGACCCACTGGGTGAGGTTCACGGCCTGGTAGGTGATCTCGGTTTCGTCGTCGCCTGCCTCCCTGTCCTTCGCCTTGACCTCCTTGACGATCCGGATGGTCTCGACGTGGTCGGGTGGGACGTCGGTGTGCTCTTCGCGTAGGTAGAACTGCAGGAGGGCCTGGACCCCGTGTTCGAAGCGGGCCTCGGTGGCGTCGTGGCCGCCCACTCCGCCGGTGACGCGCCAGACCTTGTTGTCATCGTCGGCACCGGGTATCTCGAACTCCACGACGTTGGGTGCCGGATAGGTGGCCGTGACCTTCCAGCCCGCTTCCAGGGCTGCGGCCATGCCGATGGTCTTCATCGAGGATCCGACCTGTCGACCTGCACCGACGGCCAGGTTCACCTTGGCGTCGTCGTCCGTACCGAAGAAGTCGCGACCGCCGACCATGGCCAGGACCTGGCCGGTGCCGGTCTCGAGAACCACGACGGCCGCGTCAGGGTTGCCGCGACCGGAGGGAAGGTGGTCCTCCACGGACTGTTCGGCGGCCGCCTGGAGGTCCAGGTCGATCGTGGTCTCGATCCTGAGGCCGCCCTCGAACAGGAGTCGTTCCCTGGTCCCACGGCTGGCGCCGAACGCCGGGTTGTCCAGGAACCAGCGGCGTACCTCCTCCACGAAGTGCCCGGCCGGGTAGCGGGTCTCCAGGCGTGCCGAGTACTCCTCCAGCCTGGGCGGCATGGAGGCGGCCGCCTCGTGCTGCTCCTGCGTGATGTAGTCGTTGGCCAGCATGCGGTCCAGCACCATGTGGCTGCGCTTCAGGCTCTTGGAGTAGTTCAGGAAGGGGTTGTAGCGGCCCGGCAGCTGGATGATCCCGGCGATCAGCGCCGCCTCGGAGAGGTTCAGCTCGGTCACGTCCTTGTTGAAGTAGGTCTGCGCTGCCGCCTTCACCCCGTACGCACCGTGGCCCAGGTACACGGTGTTCAGGTACTGCAGCAGGATGAAGTCCTTGCCGTACTGGTCCTCCAACCTGGTGGCGTACCAGACCTCCTCCAGCTTGCGGCTGGCCGTCTGTTCGGAATTGCGGATGATGGCCAGCTTCACGTACTGCTGCGTGATGGTGGATCCGCCCTGGCTGATGCCTCCCGCCTCCAGGTTGGTGCGTGCTGCCCTGATGATGGCCTTCAGGTCGAAGCCGTCGTGGATGTAGAAGCGCTCGTCCTCTATGGCGATGACGGCGTCGCGGACCATCTGGGGGATCTCCTCCAGGGTGCGGGCGCTGGTGCGGTTCTCAGGGGCCACGAGCGTGATGATGTGGCGTCCGTCGCGGGCCACCACCGCCGATGACTCGGCCTGCTCGGGGATCGTGATGTCGAAGTCCCGGGTCTCGTAGCGGTAGCAGGAGGTGGCCACGGAGGCCAGCGCCGTCACCACGCAGGCGACGCGCACGAGGCCCGGGGGGAGGATCCGCATCCGTCCAGTCTGGCCGCCCGACGGTCCGTAAGCGCGTCGGGTGACGGGGACCACATGTGGAGTCGATGACGTCCCGGGAGGCTTGGCCCGGACCTCCATGGGAGATGGCGGGACCGGGGGCCCGGCAGGACGACGCGGAGGCTCCATACTGGTGGCCATGAGTGATTCCCTACCTGACGGCCCGGCCGGAGCCGCCATCCTCGATGACCTGGTGGCGAGGGGGCTGGTCCAGGACAGCACCGACCTCGAGGCCATCCGGGAGCGCATGGCCGACGGACCCATCACCCTCTACTGCGGTTTCGACCCGACGGCCGACAGCCTCCACGTCGGGCACCTCGTGCCCCTGCTGCTGCTGCGGCGGTTCCAGGATGCTGGCCATCGTCCGATCGCACTGGCCGGTGGGGCCACGGGGATGGTGGGCGATCCGAGCGGTCGTTCCGAGGAGCGCAACCTGCTTGACGGCGAGACCCTCACCCACAACGTGGAGGCCGTGGCCGTGCAGCTCCGGTCGTTCCTGAGGTTCGACGGGCACCTCCGCGAGGGCGACCAGCCGGCGGTCCTGGTCGACAATCGGGAGTGGACCGAGGGTGTCGGCGTTCTGGAGTTCCTGCGTGACGTGGGCAAGCACGTCACGGTGGGAACCATGCTCGGCAAGGAGTCGATCCGGGCCCGGCTGGCCGGTGACCAGGGCATCTCGTTCACGGAGTTCAGCTACATGCTCCTCCAGGCCAACGACTTCTACGAGCTGCACGACCGGTTGGGCTGCGAGCTCCAGGTCGGCGGGTCGGACCAGTGGGGCAACATCACGGCCGGCATCGACATGATCCGGCGGCGCCGGGCCGTTCCGGCACATGGGTTGACGGTGCCGCTCATGACCCGGGCCGACGGTGCCAAGTTCGGCAAGACGGCCGATGGTGCCGTGTGGCTGGACGCTGCCAGGACCCTTCCCTACGAGCTCCACCAGTACTTCGTGAACGTGGACGACCGTGATGTCGAACGCTTCCTGCTTCACCTGACCCTCCTGCCGGTGGCAGAGGTGGCCTCGATCATGGCTGACCACGGCCGTGCGCCGGAGTCGAGGGTGGCCCAGAAGCGTCTCGCCGACGAGGTCTGCACGCTGGTCCACGGCCAGCCGGAGACGGAGCGGGCACGCCTGGCGGCCGAGGGCCTGTTCGGTGTCGATCCCCCCACCGGTGAGGTGCTCGAAGCGCTACGTGGCATCGTTCCGGAGACTTCGGTGACCGCTGGGGATCTCGCCGGCGAGGAGTCGCTCGTCGACGTGCTGGTTGCATCGGGCCTCTGCGGTTCCAGGGGCGATGCCCGCCGGACGCTCGCTGGTGGTGGCGTCTCGGTGAACGGGGTCCGACAGGATTCCGATGCCATGGCCCTGCCGGCGGACGCCCTCGTGGACGGACGCTTCGTGCTCCTCCAGAAGGGCAGGCGAAACCGCCACCTGCTGGTCCTCGTCTGAATGTGTCGCGGGTCACCCCGATTGCTCCCAGAAAGCCTTGGAAGCGGGTTGGGGCCCTCGGGTGCGGAGGATAGTGTTTCTCTACTCGCAGGTAGCGGGGTCGACCTTGACCGGGAGATTCCGTCGCCGTATCGTGGGCACCCGTTCAATGGCAGGTCCGATCGGATCGAACCACTGAAACGGGTTGAGGGCACCACCGCCATCACATGGGATTCGTCCCGCGTGTCCGGCGTGTGCCGGGAGGCTTCTGGTCTCCAGGTGCTCCTTGAAAACGGGATAGAGGACGAAAAAGCCAGTGCGGGCTGTCCACAAGGCGATCGCGAGTCGCCACTGGACAGACCCTGAACAATTCAAATAGCACTAACACGGACAGCGGTGACCGGCTTCGGCCGATCACCATTGCCCTGTGCCTGGTCGAACGGGATTTGGTGTCCCGATCGGCCTCGAACTCGCGTCGGCACCACCTTCGGGAGGTGTCGCACCAACTGATTCGACGGCCAGCAACGCTTCGGCGGCGCTGGTCTGAGATTTCGACGGAGAGTTTGATCCTGGCTCAGGACGAACGCTGGCGGCGGGCCTAACACATGCAAGTCGAACGCACTCGACCTTCGGGTCACATGAGTGAGTGGCGAACGGGTGAGTAACACGTGAGGAACCTGCCCCGAAGACTGGAATAACCCGAGGAAACTCGGGCTAATACCGGATATCCCCACCAGGTCGCATGGCCAGGTGAGGAAATGCTCCGGCGCTTCGGGAGGGTCTCGCGGCCTATCAGCTAGTTGGTGAGGTAACGGCTCACCAAGGCATCGACGGGTAGCTGGTCTGAGAGGACGATCAGCCACACTGGGACTGAGACACGGCCCAGACTCCTACGGGAGGCAGCAGTGGGGAATCTTGCGCAATGGGCGAAAGCCTGACGCAGCCACGCCGCGTGAGGGATGAAGGCTTTCGGGTTGTAAACCTCTTTCAGCAGGGACGAAAATGACGGTACCTGCAGAAGAAGCTCCGGCCAACTACGTGCCAGCAGCCGCGGTAACACGTAGGGAGCAAGCGTTGTCCGGATTTATTGGGCGTAAAGAGCTCGTAGGCGGTTCAGTCAGTCGGGTGTGAAAACTTGAGGCTCAACCTCAAGAGGCCACTCGATACTGCTGTGACTAGAGTCCGGTAGAGGAGTGTGGAATTCCTGGTGTAGCGGTGAAATGCGCAGATATCAGGAGGAACACCGACAGCGAAGGCAGCACTCTGGGCCGGTACTGACGCTGAGGAGCGAAAGCATGGGGAGCAAACAGGATTAGATACCCTGGTAGTCCATGCCGTAAACGTTGGGCACTAGGTGTGGGGTCTCGCTAACAGATTCCGTGCCGCAGCTAACGCATTAAGTGCCCCGCCTGGGGAGTACGGCCGCAAGGCTAAAACTCAAAGGAATTGACGGGGGCCCGCACAAGCGGCGGAGCATGTTGCTTAATTCGAGGCAACGCGAAGAACCTTACCTGGGTTTGACATGTAGGGAAAAGCCATAGAGATATGGTGTCCTTAGGGGCCCTACACAGGTGGTGCATGGCTGTCGTCAGCTCGTGTCGTGAGATGTTGGGTTAAGTCCCGCAACGAGCGCAACCCTTGTCCTATGTTGCCAGCGGATAATGCCGGGGACTCGTAGGAGACTGCCGGGGTCAACTCGGAGGAAGGTGGGGACGACGTCAAGTCATCATGCCCCTTATATCCAGGGCTGCAAACATGCTACAATGGCCGGTACAGAGGGCTGCAAAACCGCGAGGTTGAGCGAATCCCACAAAGCCGGTCTCAGTTCGGATTGGAGTCTGCAACTCGACTCCATGAAGGCGGAGTCGCTAGTAATCCCGGATCAGCAACGCCGGGGTGAATACGTTCCCGGGCCTTGTACACACCGCCCGTCACACCACGAAAGTCAGCAACACCCGAAGTCAGTGGCCTAACTCTTAGGAGAAGGAGCTGCCGAAGGTGGGGTCGGCGATTGGGGTGAAGTCGTAACAAGGTAGCCGTACCGGAAGGTGCGGCTGGATCACCTCCTTTCTAAGGAGTACATACCATCGTCGTTGTCGGCCATTATGTGTCGACCGGTGATGGTCACTCCCAGTTAGCGCACTGGTTAGTTGGTCACGTTCCCAGGCTCGAGTTACTCGAGTCCTGGTAACGGTGACGTTCCGTTCTCTATCCCGTTTTGAGGGAGCGCTACGCGCTCGTCCTCAGTGGTCCTATCCCACCTCCGTTGCGCACTCGATGCGCCTCGGTGGTGCCATCGGACCACAGGCCACGGCCGATGGCGAACTTCCCACCCGGGAAGGATCGCAACGCCGTAGCTGGCCCCAGGGCCGGCAGATGCCTCTTGAGAACTGCACAGCGAACACGAGCATCTTCATCAATTGTCGATGTATTTGTAATTTCCAAGCTACTAAGAGCCAACGGTGAATGCCTTGGCGACTACTACCGAAGAAGGACGTGGGTGGCTGCGAAAAGCCACGGTGAGCTGTCTACCGAGCTTTGACCCGTGGATGTCCGAATGGGGAAACCCTGCACTCGTAATGGGGTGTAACTCCCGCCTGAACACATAGGGCGGGTAGAGGGAACTGGGTGAACTGAAACATCTAAGTAACCCAAGGAAAAGAAAGCAACAGCGACTCCCTGAGTAGCGGCGAGCGAAATGGGATGAGCCTAAACCGACCTGGTGTCAAGCCTGACGGCGTTGCCAGATCGGGGTCGTGGGACCAAATGGGAGGGGCGTCAGACCTTCCACAGAGTTACAAATCTGCCGGTTAGCAGAAGTGTCCTGGAAAGACACGCCGTAGCGGGTAATAGCCCCGTATGCGAAAACCGAGCAGACTCTGATTTGAGCTCCCGAGTAACACCGGATCCGGGAAAGCCGGTGTGAATCTGCGAGGACCACCTCGTAAGGCTAAGTATACGTAGTCGACCGATAGCGAACTAGTACCGTGAGGGAAAGGTGAAAAGTACCCCGGGAGGGGAGTGAAATAGTACCTGAAACCGTTGGTTTACAATCAGTCAAAGCGTCGTCTGGAACTTGTTCCAGGCCGCGATGGCGTGCCTTTTGAAGAATGAGCCTACGAGTTACGGTGTGTGGCAAGGTTAACCCGTGAGGGGAAGCCGGAGCGAAAGCGAGTCTGAACAGGGCGTTCAGTCGCATGCTGTAGACCCGAAGCCGAGTGATCTATCCATGGGCAGTGTGAAGCGGGGGTAAGACCCCGTGGAGGCGCGAACCGACCTAGGTTGAAAACTGGGCGGATGACCTGTGGATAGGGGTGAAAGGCCAATCAAACTCGGTGATAGCTGGTTCTCCGCGAAATGCATTTAGGTGCAGCGTCGCATGTTCAGTCATGGAGGTAGAGCACTGGATGGGTTAGGGGGCCTACAAGCTTACCAACCCCAGCCAAACTCCGAATGCCATGACTCCAGAGTGCGGCAGTGAGTCCTCGGGGGATGAGCTTCGATGGACGAAAGGGAAACAGCCCAGACCGCCGACTAAGGCCCCAAAGTTCTGACTAAGTGGTAAACGAAGTGGGATTGCACAGACAGCCAGGATGTTGGCTTAGAAGCAGCCACCATTAAAAGAGTGCGTAATAGCTCACTGGTCGAGTGATCCCGCGCGGAAAATGTAACGGGGCTCAAGTCAGACGCCGAAGTCGCGGACTTCTGCATAGCAGGAGTGGTAGCGGAGCGTCGAGCCTGGATTGAAGCGGCGGTGTAAACCGTCGTGGACTGGGTTCGAGTGAGAATGTAGGCATGAGTAGCGAGAGAGGGGTGAGAAACCCCTCCGCCGGAAGTCCAAGGGTTCCTGGGGAAGGCTAATCCTCCCAGGGTGAGTCGGGAGCTAAGGCGAGGCCGAGAGGCGTAGTCGATGCACAACCGGTTGATATTCCGGTACCACAGGTTGCGCGACAAACGCTAATCTGCAGTTGCTAAGGGGATGGTCGGTCCTTCGGGATCGACAGGAACTAACCCACTGCGGGGAGGCGAGTGATGCGGGGACGCAGGAAGGTAGATGATCCCAGGCGATGGTTGTCCTGGGGCAAGCGTGTAGGTCGAGGCGTAGGTAAGTCCGCTCCTCATAAAGACTGAGACGTGACGCCGAGCCGTTTAAGGCGAAGTCATTGATCCTATGCTGCCGAGAAAAGCCGCTAGCGAGTGCAACAAGTGCCCGTACCCCAAACCAACTCAGGTGGACAGGTAGAGAATACCAAGGCGATTGGGAGAACTATGGTTAAGGAACTCGGCAAAATACATCCGTAACTTCGGGAGAAGGATGACCGCATTAGGGTGAAAGAACTTCGCGTTCTTAGCTCGAAGCGGTGGCACAGACCAGGGGAAAGCGACTGTTTACTAAAAACACAGCAGCGTGCAAAGTCCTAAGACGACGTATACGCTGTGACGCCTGCCCGGTGCCGGAAGGTTACGGGGAAGGGTTAGCTCTAGGGCGAAGCTCTGAACCTAAGCCCCGGTAAACGGCGGCCGTAACTATAACGGTCCTAAGGTAGCGAAATTCCTTGTCGGGTAAGTTCCGACCTGCACGAATGGCGTAACGACTTTCCTACTGTCTCAACCATAGACCCAGCGAAATTGAAGTACGAGTAAAGATGCTCGTTAGCTGCAGAAGGACGGAAAGACCCCGTGGACCTTTACTACAGCTTGGTATTGGTATTTGTTATGCGTTGTGTAGGATAGGTGGGAGACTTGGAAGCGTCGGCGCTAGCCGATGTGGAGTCAACCTTGAAATACCACCCTGCGTTTGACGGATATCTAACTTAGGCCCGTTATCCGGGTCGGGAACAGTGCCAGGTGGGTAGTTTGACTGGGGCGGTCGCCTCCTAAAAAGTAACGGAGGCGCCCAAAGGTTCCCTCAGTCTGGTTGGCAATCAGACGTCGAGTGCAATGGCACAAGGGAGCTTGACTGCGAGACCTACAAGTCGAGCAGGTGCGAAAGCAGGGCATAGTGATCCGGCGGTTGCGTGTGGAAGCGCCGTCGCTCAACGGATAAAAGGTACCCCGGGGATAACAGGCTTATCTTCCCCAAGAGTCCATATCGACGGGAAGGTTTGGCACCTCGATGTCGGCTCATCGCATCCTGGGGCTGAAGCAGGTCCCAAGGGTTGGGCTGTTCGCCCATTAAAGCGGTACGCGAGCTGGGTTTAGAACGTCGTGAGACAGTTCGGTCCCTATCCTCTGCAGCCGGAGGAGATTTGAGAAAGGCTGTCCCTAGTACGAGAGGACCGGGATGGACGTAGCTCTAGTGTGCCAGTTGTTCCGCCAGGAGCATGGCTGGTTGGCCACCTACGGAAGGGATAACCGCTGAAAGCATCTAAGTGGGAAGCCCGTTTCAAGATGAGATCTCCCACCGGGTTAACCGGGTAAGGCCCGTGGCAGAACACCACGTTGATAGGCCGGAGGTGTAAGTGCGGCAACGCATTCAGCCGACCGGTACTAATCGGCCGAGGGCTTGGTTACACATCGACAATCGTTGTCGATGTTCGTGTTCGCTGTGGAGTACTGGAGAGGCCTCTGGCCACTCTTGACAACAGAATCGTGTTTCTGTCGGTCCGCCGGCAGGAACGCAAAAGGTTTTCGGTGGCTATGGCGGCGGGGTCACACCCGTTCCCATTCTGAACACGGCAGTTAAGCCCGCCAGCGCCGATGGTACTTGGGACGAGTGTCCCTGGGAGAGTAGGACGCCGCCGGATTTCTAACGCTACGAGCGGGACCCCCTGGGGTCCCGCTCTAGCGCGTTTTGGGGCAGGTTCCGGGCCCACGCAGGTGGGTGCTCGGTGGCTGGCCCGTACCTGATGACGCTCTCAGACGGCGGTATCTGACGGGTTGGCGCCTGCGCGACGGGCGTACGTCCTATTCGTGAGGGAAGTCCCCGCTAGGGGGAGTCGTACGGACCCCGGAGGGCCGGACCCAGGCGGTCCCAGAGCACCCGCCAGCGCGGGTCCCGCAGGGCGATGCCTCGGATGATGGTCTCGGCGTGATCCATCTCGCCGGCGACCAGATGGGCTGCGGCCTCCCAGAGGCGGGCCTGGTCGTTTCCGAGGGCGTGCTGCGACGCGGATTGGAGAATCGAGATGGCCTCGGCCTGGTGACCCTCGTAGATGGCGTTGATTCCGCGTCCCATCAGGGTGTACATGGTGTCGAGGTCTATGAGCCTCCCGAGTTCTGTCACCGGCTCGGCATGGTCGTCCACCCGGAGGTCCACGAGGCGGTCCCAGGCGGAAATGGAGGTGTCGCGGCCGGCGATCAGGATCGCAGCGGAGCTGGAGCCCCGTAGGTCCCCTCCGGCGGCGTGGCCCTCTGCCAGCGCTGACCAGAGCATCTTGGAGAGCGTTCCGCCGGCCCTGCCGAAGGCATCGCCCATGACAGACCACACGCCGACGGACTCGGCCATGTTGGCGAGGGCCACGTAGCCGTCCCCGACCGCATGACCGGCGGCCTGGACGCAGTCCCGTCCCGTGTGGGCGGCGACACGTCCGGCAGAGTCGACCACGGCCACCTGGCGGGACTCCCTCAGGGGGTCCTCCGCCAGGAGTCCGGCGAGGGCCTCTTCAGGGTGGTCTCCGGCTCGGAGGAGGTCCAGCAGGCGTGGGCCGTAGGAGGCCTCCGTGATCGCCTGGGTGACCACGGCGCCGATTCCCGGCTCGACCCAGGGGACCTTCTGGCCGACCGCCAGGTAACCGGTATGCACCGCTGCACCCAGGTGGCCCGAGTCCGGGTGACGGGCGATCATCGAGAGCGTCATGGGGCCTCCAGGAGTGGATCGGCCGGAACGCTAGTCGTGGCCGTGCCAGCGGCATCCGCCCGGGGTGCGTCGTTCTCTACCGAACGGAGCCGCCAGATGTCGCGGGGCGGGCCAGTAGGGGCCGGTTGATGTTCCGAGCGCACCGGTAGTGTCATCGTCCATGGCTCCGCCACAGGATCGACGGTCATCCCGTCAGGGTGGTGGCTCCCGGAGCGGGCCGAAGCGCGCCGGCGGGTCCGGCGGAGGGCGCGATTCCGGCGGCCGTTCCGGGGGTGGGCGCGACTCAGGCGGCAGGTCAGGCGGACGTTCTGATGGTCGACGCGACTCCGGTGGACGCTCAGGCGGCGGGTCCGGCGATCGGCGCAATTCTGGTGGCGGGTCAGGCGGTCGTTCTGATGGCCGGCGCGATTCTGATGGCAGGTCCGGCGGTCGTTCTGATAGTCGACGTGACTCTGATGGCAGGTCCGGCGGCAGGCCTGATGGCCGGTCCGGCGGTCGTTCTGATAGTCGACGTGACTCCGGTGGCGGGTCCGGCGGCAGGTCCGGTGGCCGTCCCG
>Ga0257113_1000003_pt1 | contig 103916 bp, 98 predicted proteins | sample LP_taG_4_FD_191568 | JGI IMG/M metagenome (GOLD analysis project Ga0257113, IMG submission 191568) | Marine microbial communities from Northeast Subartic Pacific Ocean, Canada - LP_J_2015_P26_2000m | ecosystem: Environmental > Aquatic > Marine > Oceanic | place: Canada: Northeast Subartic... | reverse complement strand
CGACCCGATGGCGGACTCCGTCGATCAGGGCCTCGGTGGTGGGCAGCCCGATGTCCGCCAGGAGGAGCGCTTCGGTGAGGCCCTCCCAGGTCCGGTCGTCGACCACGCCGGCCACCCGGACCGAAACAAGGTGCGTGGACCAGGCGTCGCGTGCGCGACCAAGGCTAGAACGGAGACCCATGGGGGCCGCAGCCTACCGGTGGGGTCCAGCAGCGACCCCGGGGTACGGCAGCCCCCACCTACCCGGCAAAATAGTCCTCCAGCGCCCCGAGGTCGACCCTGGCCACGCCGATCACGCCGTCCCGTTCGTACTCCAGGTCGACCTTCTCGCCGGGCAGTCGGATCTGGATGTCGGCACGCAGCGCTGACATGTCCCGGATGGTCCGCCCGTCGGACCGGAAGATCCGGTCGCCCGTCAGCAGGCCCGCTGCGGCTGCCGGTGAGCCCTCCACGACCTCGACGACGACCGCACCGATGCGACCATCGGTCGGCGTCTCCCCACGGATTCCCAACCATGCGGTTCCCACCGGTAGGCCGAGGATCAGGCGGCGGGCGACCAGGACGATCGTGTCGCTCGGAATGGCGAACCCGACCCCGATGTTGCCTGCGACGCCGAAGCCGGTGCTCTGGATCGCCGTGTTCATGCCGATGACCCGACCGTCGCGATCGGCCAGCGGCCCACCCGAGTTGCCCGGGTTGATCGGCGCATCCGTCTGGATCATGGCCACGCCGGCACACTCGGCGCCGATCCCGGACTGGCAGCCATAGGAATCAATGACCCGGCCGATGGCGCTCACTATCCCGGCCGTGACCGTGCGCTCAAGGTCGAAGGGGCTACCCAGAGCCACCGCCAACTGTCCCACCTCGAGGTCGCTGCCGAAGGCGAACACCGCCGGCACCAGGCTTTCCTGCTCCTCCACGAGCTGCAGTACGGCAACGTCCCGACGGATGTCCACACCGATGACCTCGGCGGAGATCTCCCGACCGTTGGGAAGCGTCACCACCACCTCCAGGGCGGCATCCACGACGTGGGCATTGGTGACTATCCGACCTTCGTCGTCGAAGACGATGCCTGATCCGTGACCCTGGTCGGGCACGGTCACCAGCACCACCGAGTCGGCCAGTGCCTCGGCCACGGCCACCACCGGTTCATCGCCCGACTCGTCGACCGGCGCCTCGGCGAACAGTCGGGCCACCAGGGATTCCACCTCGTCAGCGTCCAACCCCGTGAACTTCTCCATGAGTCGACCGACCATCGCCTCCACCTCGGAGGCCGAGAGGCCGGCGGCCTCGTCCAGGACCGATGCGGCGATCGACGACACATCGTCAGCGGAGAGACCCGGTGCGGCCGACAGGCGATCGGCCACGATCGCCTCCACGTCGGAGGCCGAAAGGCCCGGTGCGACCGACAGGCGATCGGCCACGATCGCCTCGACGTCCGATGCCGAAACTGCCTCCAGTTCAGAGATCACACCCTGGACGAGCGACACGACCTCGGCCTCCGAGAGCCCTTCCGTGTTCAGCATCGCCTGGATGGCCTCCCGGGTTGAGGCGTCCACCCCCGCTCCGTCGCGTGCGACCACGCTCCCGATCACCGCTGCCAGCGTCTCGGATGACACCCCGGTGGCCGCCTCGCCTCCGTCTCCCCGCATCACCCAGCCGGCAACGGTGCCGGCAACGAGGGCCACCACCAGGACGGCCGCCACGAACAGGCCTGCGATGAGGCGGCCGCCAATGCGGACCGGTGGTTGGATGGGTGGGACCGGTGCCGGCAGGAGGCCCGGAAACGCCGGGCTGTCCGGCGGTCGCCCGCCCACCTCGATGCTCCGTCGGTCGACGGTGCGGTCCTGCTGGGTGGAATCGTCGTTCATGGCTCTGAAAATAGGCCGCGAAACACCCAATCCCGACACGGTCGCCGACTCAGGCGTCCACGTAGCGCGGAAGCCAGACCGTGAACGTGGCCCCGTCGCCGACCGTCGAGCGGACGGTGGCACGCCCACCGTGGCCCTCGGCGATCTGCCTCACGATGGCCAGCCCCAGACCGGAACGACCAACCTCCCCGGCCGAGGCCCGCTCGCCGCGCCAGAACCGTTGGAACACCCGGTCCAGGTGCTCGGCCGGTAGGCCGGGTCCGTCGTCGACCACCGAGGCCCAGACCATCTCGTCGTCCCGACCCGCCATCACCCTGACCCGACCCCCGACATCGGATACCCGGATGGCGTTGCTGAGGAGGTTGGCCAGGGCCCGCCGCAGCGCAGCCGCATCACCCAGCACGTCCAGGCCGCTGCACCGGTCGTGGTCCAACCCCACCCCTTCACGCGACGCCGCGGCCGCGAAGTCCTCGACCGTCTCGGCCACCACCGTTCCAAGGTCGATCGGCTCGCGGCTGCTGTCCCTCCGCTCGTGGTGTGCGTAGAGGAGCAGGTCGTCCACCAGCACCGACATCCTCTCTGCGGCCCGCACGGCCACCACGCCGGCCGCCCGGAAGTCCTCGGGCCCTGCGTCCGGATCGGCCATGACGACGTCGAGGTTGGTCCGCAGCACGGCGAGCGGATTCCGAAGCTCGTGGGAGGCCTCCTGTACGAAGCGTCGCTGTCCCTCGAAGGACTCGTCCAACCGGCCCAGCATCTCGTCGAACGTGTCGGCCAGGTCCCGGAGCTCGTCGGATGGACCACCGAGGTCGATCCGGCGGGACAGGTCGGTGGCCGTGATCTCCCGGGCCACCGCAGATATGCGGCCGATCGGGCGCAGGACGAGGCCCGCCACGTACCAGCCGACGGCGATGCTCCCGAGGAAGAGGCCTCCAAGGGCGGTGAACGAATATGCGCGCAGGCGTTCGAGGGCCCTGCGGTTCACCTCCGACTCGAAGATGACCAGCCACGGCCTCTCCTCATGGTCGCCCGGCGTCATCGACACGCCATCTGCGACATCGGTCGCGACCATCTGCTCGAAGCGGGCCATCCTGGACATGGGCTCGTCGGACAACGCCCGGGAGAGGCCCAGGTAGATGCCGCCCACCATGACCGCAGCCAGGGCGAACAGCACGATCGAGTAGAGCAGCGCCAGGCGCGTACGGAGGCTTCCGAACCGGTCGGGCATGCGTCCCGCCAGGCCCCCGTCGAAGCGACTCAACGGACGTCGTCCCCGTCCAACAGCCGGTATCCGGAGCCGACCACCGTCTCCAGCAGCGCCGCCTCGCCGTCCATGCTGAGCTTCCGACGCAACGTCCCGACGGTGACCCGCACCGTGTTGGTGAACGGGTCGGCATGCTCGTCCCAGACGTGGTCCAGCAGCACCTCCTGGGAAACGACCTCGCCTGGCCGACTCATGAAGTACCTCAGCAGGGCGAACTCCTTGGCCGTCAGGTCCAGGTCCCTGTCGTTGCGACGCGCCCTGTGGCGTGCGGTGTCCAGCACCACGTCACCCACCTCCAGGACCGCCCCTGAACGACCTGGATCACGGCGCAGCAGCGACCTGATCCTGGCCGACAGCTCGTCGAAGGCGAATGGCTTCACCAGGTAGTCGTCAGCGCCGACGTCCAGTCCACGAATCCGGTCCTCGACCGTGTCCCTGGCGGTGAGCATCAGGATGCGGGGTGGGAACCCGGCACCGGGATCCGCCCGCAGCGTCGAGCAGACCTCCAGCCCGTCGATGCCCGGCATGGTCAGGTCCAGGCAGATCAGGTCGTAGGGGGTGTAGGAGGCCTTGGCCAGCGCCTCCTCGCCATCCATCGCGGTGTCGACCGCGTAGCCCTCCCGACGCAGCCCCCGGGCCACGGCGTCCAGCAGGTCGGCCTCGTCGTCGACGAGCAGAATTCGCACGGTTACGACGGTACTCCGGGTGCCCCGCCTCCCAGACCGCGGCCGGGCGGCGTCAGCCGTTGGTGAGGATGCCGAGGCTCTGGGCGACCCGCTCCGCCTCCACGCGCTCTGAGACGACACGGGACGAGCCACCTGGCGCCATCGAGACCCCGTAGAGGCAGTCGGCGGCCTCCATCGTGCGCTTCTGGTGGCTCACGACCAGCAACTGGGCGTCATCCCGGAACTGCTCCAGGAGGCCCAGGAACCTGTGCAGGTTCACGTCGTCGAGGGCCGCCTCCACCTCGTCCATCACGTAGAAGGGCGACGGGCGACTCCGGAAGACGGCGAACAGGAATGCCAGCGCCGTCAGGGACCGCTCACCACCCGAGAGCAGCGACAGCTTCTTCACGTTCTTGCCGGAGGGTCGGGCCTCGACCTCCAGACCGGTCTCGAGCAGGTCGTTCGGATCGGTCAGGCGGAGCCGCCCCTCGCCTCCGGGGAAGAGGGTCTCGAACAGGTCGGTGAAGTGCGAGGACACCTCGGCGAAGGCGGATGCGAACACCGAGACGATCTCCTCGTCGACCGATCGGATGACCTTGCGGAGCTCGGTCCGGGTGGAGCGGATGTCGTCCAGCTGTTCCTGCAGGAACTCGTGCCGTTCCCTCAGTGCATCGAACTCGGCCAGTGCCAGGGGGTTGATCGGGCCCATCAACTTCAACTCCCGCTCCAGGGTGGCCACCCTGGAGGCGACTGTGGTCCCGAGGGCCAACTCCGGGCAGGGGGCGTCCAGCGCCGCTTCCGGTTCGAGGTCGAACTCGCTCCGGACCGCCTCGGTGATGTTCTCGATCCGCATCCGCGTCTCGGCCCTGTCGATCTCCAGCCGGGACTGGTGCTCACGTGTCTCACGGAGTGCCGTCTCGGCACGGGAGCGATCCTTGCGGAGACCGTCCAGGCGAAGGGCCACGGCCCGGACGCGCTCCGACTGCAGGCGGCGGCGGTCCCGCAGGAAGTCCAGCTTGACGTCGACCACCGACATCCGACCGTCGACCGCCCCCATCAGGTGGCGGGTGGCCGCCTCACGACCGGTCAGGTCGGCGCTCAACTCCGATGCCGCCGCCCGCTCGTCGGTGAGCTGGGCCAACCGGCTACGCAACTCGGCGACGCGTGCCCGGACGACAGCGAGTTGACCGGTCACCTCGGCAACCTGGACGTCGTGTCCGGTTCGACGGGCGCCAAGCGCCGCCGCCCTCTCCTCGAGGTCGCTCCGGGCGGCGTTCATGCGTCTGACCGCCTGCACGGAAGCCTCCTCGGCAGCCTCCAGGATGGGAAGGCGATCCTCCAGCTCGGTCACCCTCCGGACCTCGTCCTCAAGGCGCTGGTCCAGCTCGCCGAGGCGCGTCCGCAGCGACCCGGCCTCGTTGGAGAGGTCCCGGCGCTCCACCTGGAGCCGCTGGAGGGCCTCGGCCGCCGCCGTGAACCTGCCGTCGTGCTCGTCCAGCTCGCGGTTCCGGCGGGCCACGTCGTCGTCCGCCTCGCTGGCCGCCCGCTCGGCCAGGTCGAGTACCCGCGATGCCTCGGCGTGCTCCACCTCGGCGACTGCCAACCGACCCTCGGCCTCGGCCAGGGCCGCTCCGGTCGCCCCCCGACCGTCTCCGCCGATGCGCCAACCAGACGGTCCGAACCGATCACCGGTCGGCGTGACGATCACCGCATCGGGGTGGCTCAACGCCAGGTCCAGAACCGACTCCAGGTCACCGTCCACGAGGACGACATGACCGAGGAGGCGGTCCAGTAGACCCTCGACCACCTCGCTGCGGGCCCTCACCCTCGGTCGCACCGCTGATCCGAACCCGGGCGGAACCTGACCGGTGGATTCCACGTCAAGGGCCAGGACCGCCGCCGTGAGGTGTCCGTCGCGAAGCGCCGTGAGTGCCTCCAGGACGTGGTCCAAGCCGCTGACGACCACCGCATCCAGGGCTGATCCGGCAGCCGCCTCGAACGCCGCCTCGAAGCCCTCCTCCACCTCAACCAGGTCCAGGAGGGTGCCCATCACGCCGTCAATGCCCGCCAGGTGCTCGGCACCGGCCCTCGACCGGGCCTCGTCCAGCGCCAGGGCCAGGGCATCGGCACGGGCGCCGGCCGTCCTGATCTCGGCCTCGGCGACCACCATCCGTTCCCAGGCGACGTTCCTGCCGAGGGCCGCCTCGTGGGCACGCTCCTCCGCCCGGGACATGACCGCCACCAACGGCTCCTCTTCCGACTCACCCACCGAGAGATCGCCCCTCAGGCGGTCCGCCTCACCGTCGAGCAGAAGCGCTGCGGCATCTATCACCTCGAGCCGTACGGCCAGGCGGCCCCTCTCGGCGCCGGCCTGGGCCACAGCGGCCCTCAGCACCCCGAGCTCTCCCCGGGTTTCGGCGGCGTGGCCTCCGAGGGGCACCACGCCCTCGGACCAGGACATCTCGAAGGCGGCACGATCCGCGTCCAACCCCGTCCCGGCAAGGGCGAGGCGTTCGGCCTCCGGTGCCAGCCCGTCGGCCTCGGCATCCAGCTCGGCTGACTTCACCTCCGAGCGTTCCAACTCAGCCTCCAGCCCGACGACCACCTGCTGGGAGAACAGCGTGGTGCGCTCGCGCTCGATCCCGCGGAGTCGTTCCACGAGCACCGCCCGCAACCCGCGACCCCGCTCCCGCAGGGCCTCCAGACGGACCAGACGATCGCCCATGTCATCGCCGCCGCGGCTGGCCAGCTCGTCCTCCGCAGCGGTCACCTCGGCATCGAAGCGTGCAAGGTCGGTGGTGTGGGTGGACTGCCCGGAAGCCAGTTGGGCCCGCCGGCCGGCCTCGTCACGAGCCCTGGTCCGAAGGCCGGCCAGCTCCCTGCCGGCGCGGTGCAACCTCAGCGCCGTGAGCTCCTGGACCAGGTCGCCGTGGCGTCGGGCCGCATCGGCCTGACGCTCCAGCGGCCTGACCTGGCGTCGAACCTCCCGCAGGAGATCGGACAGCCGGTCCAGGTTCGCCTCGGTGGAACGGAGACGTCGCTGGGCCTTCTCCTTGCGACGCCGGTACTTCAGGATTCCGGCGGCGTCCTCGATGATCATCCGCCGCTCCTCGGGGCGGGCATTCAGGACGGCGTCGATCTGACCCTGGGAGATGATCACGTGCTGCTGGCGCCCGACGCCGACGTCGGAGAGCAACTCCTGGATGTCCAGCAGCCGACAGGGCGCTCCGTTCATCGAGTACTCGCTGTCACCCGCCCGGAACAGGGTCCGGGTGATTGTGACCTCGCCGAACTCGACCGGAAGCTGCCCGGACGAGTTGTCGATGGTGAGGGAGACCTCGGCCCTGCCCAGGGCGGCCCGGGTGGCGGTGCCGGCGAAGATCACATCGTCCATCTTCTGGGAACGCACGGCACTGGGAGCCTGGGCTCCCAGGACCCAGGCTATGGCGTCCACGACGTTGGACTTGCCGCTTCCGTTGGGTCCCACGACGACCGTGACACCCGACTCCATCTCCAGGACCGCCGTATCGGCGAACGACTTGAAGCCCTTGATGGACAGCCGCTTCAGGAACACGTCGGCACCCACCTGGCGCGCGCCTGAATCACAACCGTGTCATTCACCACGTGCGCCACCCTAGGCGCGTGGTGGGCGGCGCGGTCGCGCGCGCCGGTGGGCGCAGGTCAGACCTGGGTCTCGCAGAAGTAGGTCCAACGACCCTTGTACTTGACCCGCTGGATGGCGGAACGGTTGCGCTCGCTGAGGGCGCCGGCCCTGCCATAGACGGCGAGGTGGTGGCGATAGGTACCGGGCTCGCCGTACACGTCCACGAAGGGCCTGTCATCCAGGTCGGTACCGCGGTACTTGATGGCGTCGTTCACCACCGAGATCAGGGCTCCGTGCAAGCGCCGCACCTCCTGGGTGGAGAGGCTGTTGGAGGGGCGGTCGTGTCGGAGGCCGGCGTGGAAGAGGATCTCGTCGGAGTAGACCTCGCCGACTCCCACCACCACGGCGTCGTCGCAGAGCAGGTCCTTCAGGGGCACCTTCCGGCCCAGGACCTGGCCGGCGAAGGCCGTCCACGGGACCATCTCGCCGGCCGGATCGATTCCGCTGGCGCCCAGCTCGGGGAACTCGGAGAGCAGGTCCTCGGGTGCCACCACGCAGAGCTCCGATGCGCCCTCCGGGTCGACGAGGCGAAACTGGCCTCCGATGGTGAATGTGAAGGTGGCCTCGGTCCCGGGCTGGACGGCATCCCTGGCGGCGTGACGACGGATGGTCGCCCCGGCTCCGGGGCGGATCACCAGCAGGTCGTCGTTGTCCAGCTTGATCACGAGCGTCAGGCCCATGCGCCGAACCGGTCCCAGCTTGCGACCCTCCACGCGTAAGGCGAAGGACTTGCGGTTCCTGTAACGACTGAGCGTGGCCATCGAGGCCATGTCGACCGTCTTGACCTTGCGACCGGCTATCTCACGGTCGAGGGCGTGGCGGATGGTCTCCACCTCGGGTAGTTCCAGATCGATTGTCACGTTGCTTCCAGACTCGTGGTCGGTGGTGTATCTACGGTTGTCGAGGGCATGCGGTCGGTTGCCGGCGTCGTGCCGGCAATGGCATCGAAGGCCATGCGGGCCGCCGCCTGCTCGGCCCGCTTCCGGGAGGTTCCCGTAGCAGGGCCATGGGAGCCGCCTGCCACCTCCACGACCGCGTGGAATCGCTTGTCGTGGTCCGGGCCCTCGTCGGTCAGGACGTAGCGGGGGGTCGGGATGGACTCCCGTGCGGCCAGTTCCTGGAGGCGGGTCTTGTAGTCCTGTATGCCGGGGTCGACGGCGGCCAGGACGAGCCGATCACCGAACAACCGCCGGACGAGCGACTCTGCTGCCACCGGGCCACCGTCCAGGTGGACCGCGGCGATGACCGCCTCGAGGGCGTCGGCCAGGATGGACTCCTTGTCGCTCCCACCGGACGTCGACTCCCCGTGTCCGAAGCGGATCGAATCACCCAGCCGGATGCCACGGGCCACCTCGGCGAGCGCCGGAGCACTCACGACCGCGGCGCGGATCATGGCGAGGTGTCCCTCCGACAGGTCGGGGTGGTCCCTGAAGAGCTGGTCGGCGATCACCATTCCCAGCACGGCGTCGCCAAGGAACTCCAACCGCTCGTTGGAGGTGCCGCCGTTCTCGGCGCACCACGACCGGTGGGTCGTCGCATCCCTCAGCAGGTCCGGGTCTCCGAACCTGTGGCCGAGGCCAGCCTCCAGGCCAACCATGTCGTGGGACCGCTGCTCAGCCGAGGCGAGAGACGACATAGTCGACGGCATCGCGGACCGTCTTGAGGTCATCCAGGTCGTCGTCGTCGATGCGGAAGCCGGCGGAACGCTCGCTGAACTCCTCCTCGAGGGCCTCGACCAGCTCGATCAGGGCCAGCGAGTCGGCATCCAGGTCGTTGGCGAATGAGTCGCCCTCGCCGATGTCGGAGGGCTCGATCTCGAGGATGTCGGCCAGACGGTCCTTGACGATCTCCAGCACCTCACGGCGCTCGATCGGCACACCTTCGACATGGGTTTCTGCTGGCACTGTGACTCCTCGGCGGTCAGCGAGCGTGGCCGGAAAGGCCCTCGGCGACGACCGTCGGGCGCCCTGGACCGGCAGGTAATCCTACCGTCCGGCGTCTGCGTATCGGATTCTCACTGAAACGGCCTGAAATGGCCGGAAAGGGGCCTGGAGGGAAGTATTGAGCAGGTCGCAGGAGGCCACCCTCAGGAGCCGGCGGCGACGGCTTCGGCGAGATGTCCGACGACGTCGGACCGCACCATCTCCGCACCCGTGACGATGGCGTTCTCCATCGCGGTGGCGCCCGTGGAGCCATGGCTGATTATGCACACGCCGCGGACGCCCAGGAGCATCGCTCCGCCGTAGGTGTCGGGGTGGAACTCCCGGTAGAGGCTGTCCAGCTCCGGGGCGAGCACCTCGGCGGCGGCGAGCGCCTCCGGCCGTCCGGCCATGGCGGTCAACAGCGCCGTCATCAACGCCTTCAGGGCACCCTCGGCGGTCTTGAGCGCCACGTTGCCGGTGAAGCCATCGGTCACGATCACGTCCACGGCATCCGTGAGCAGGTCCCGGCCCTCGACGTTTCCTATGAACTCCGCTCCCACGAACTCCGCCTCGGACAGGGCGGCATACGCCTCCTTGACCAGCGGGCTGCCCTTGCCGGGCTCCTCGCCTATCGAGAGGAGGCCCACGCGCGGTCGTTCGATCCCCAACCGGTCGCGTGCGAACACTGCTCCCATCTGGCCGAACTGGACCAGCCATTCCGGGCTGCACTCGGCGTTGGCGCCGGAGTCCAGCAGCACGGTCGGCGTGGATCCAGGTGTGGGAAGGAGGGTGGCGATGGCCGGACGGGCCACACCGGAGATCCGACCCATGCGAAGCAGGGCACTGGCCATCGTCGCCCCGGTGTTGCCGGCGCTGACCATGGCCGAGGCCCGACCGTCCCGGACCGCCTCGGCTGCCCGGACCAGCGAGGAGTCCTTCATCCGGCGCACGCTGGCGCCCGGCTCGGCGTCCATGGCGATGACCTCGGAGGCCTCGATGACCTCCAGGTCGCCGATGTCGGTCAGGTCCTCCGGGCGCCCTACGAGGACCACTGGAATTCCGTGTTCCTCCTGGGCGCGCCGCGCACCGGCGATGATCTCGCCCGGTGCATTGTCCCCACCCATGGCGTCAACCGCTATGGGAAGCATGATCAGGTGGGGATCAGGTCAGTCAACGTCGACGGCCTGGCGGCCGGCGTACCAGCCGCAGTTCCCACAGATCCGGTGTGGGCGCTTGACGGCACCACAGCGATCACAGGCGCTACGGGCGGAGCGGCCGAGGGTCCATGAGGATGCCCGGCGGCTGCGGCCCTTGGCCTTGGAGGTCTTCTTCTTTGGGACGGCCATCGTCGGTTCCTAGGAGGCGGTCGGCAGGACTGGAGGTGGTCACCCCGACCGGAGGAACCGGCCCGGGCAACCAGACGAGGCTAGCGGGACCGACCCGGAACCGGTACCGCAGTGACAGGCGACCCACCGACGCCGGAACTACCCGGGATCGGGCCCGTCATCGCCACGCAGCGCGTCCAGGACTGCCCAGCGGGGATCGCCTACAGGCCCGGCTTCCACGTCCCCGGTGCCACTGGTGGCAGGAAACCGCTCGGGGTCCGGCCCGGCGCACAGCTCGTCGCAGAGAGGCGAGATCGGAAGGGCCAGGAGCAGGGCATCGCGCACCACCGGTTCCAGGTCGGCGTCGTCGCCGTCCAGTGGGTAGACGTCAGACGCATCGTCTTCACTGGTCCTGCTCCCCGTCGCCGCCATCACCTCGTTCACCCTGAGGTCCAGCCGGCCCCCCAGCGGTTCCAGACAGCGTCTGCACTCCCCCTCCCATCGGGCAACCAGGGCACCGGTCACCACCACCTCGGCTCCCCGGGCCTCGGCCTCCAGGCTCAACTCGACCTGACCATCCAGGATCGACACCCCGCCCACCCGCAGGTCCCCGAGCACCACCGTGCGGTCCAGCCGGCGGGGGTCGGCCCGTCGCCGGAGCACGGCCAACGAAATGCGCAGGGAGTCGGTCACGGAGCGGTCGATCGGAGCTGACGGCATGGACCCGTCGGGGTCACTGGTCTCCGGACTCTGCATCCTGGTCGAAGAAGGTCGCACCGGCCCGTCCCGTGGAAGCCTCCCGGGCCAGATTCGCGGCATCGGCGGCACGGCGCTCCCGATCCCTGTCCAGCACCGTCTCCTGGAGCCTCCGCCGTCCCTGGGCGATGGCATCCCTCGTGCTGCCCAGCAGCGTCTCGAAGCTCCCCAGCTTCTGGTCGCAGTAGTCCTCGGTCTCCCGCCGCATCCTGCGGGTCTCCTCACGGGCCGACTCGACCAGGTGCCGTGCCCGCTGCTCGGCGGTCCGCACGACCTCGGTCCGCTGCACGAGTCGCTCGGCCCGGGACCTCGCAAGCTCCAGAATCTCGTCGCCCTCGCGGCGCACCTTCGCCAGGAACTCCTCACGCTCCTTCAGCAGCCAGCGGGCGGCCCGCAGCTCTTCGGGCAGCCTGACGTTGGCCTCGTCGATCAGGCCGAGGAGTTCCTCCTTGTTGACCATCGAGGAGGCCGAGAGCGGCATGGGACGTGCGTTGGCAACGACCTCCCGGAGTTGGCGGAGGATCGTCTCGATCTGCGGCGGCCGGTAGGGATCCGTAGTGGCGGGCGGGGGTACCGCCGCCTGGACGGTCTCCACCGTCGGAAGGGGTCGTGGGCCCTGGCTCGGATCGGTCACCCTGGGAACCGGTCCTGGAGGCGCGCCTGCACCGGATCCGGCACCATCTGGCTGACATCGCCGCCCAGGCGGGCCACCTCGCGGATCAACCGGGAGGCCATGAACGAGCGTCGGGAGGCAGTGGGCAGGAAGAGCGTCTGGACCCCTGAGATGGCCGTGTTCATCTGCGCCATCTGGAGCTCGCTCTCGAAGTCGGACACCGCCCGCAGGCCCTTGATGATGAAGTCCGCCTCCACCTCGCCGGCCAGGTCCACCACCAGGCCGTCGAACATCGTGGTCCGCACGTTGGAGAGGTGTGCGAACGACTCGTCGAGCAGCGCCATCCGCTCCTCCAGGTCGAACAGGGCATCACCCTTGGCCGGATTGATGAGGGCAGCCACCACCACCTCGTCGAAAAGGCCGGCCGCCGTCTCGACCATCTCGACGTGGCCGTTGTGCACCGGATCGAAGGATCCGGGATACAGGACACGGGTCACGGCCTTGTCTCCCCTCGCTGGATGGTCAGTCGGTCGGCGGTCGGCACCGCCTCGGCCCCGGTCAGGAGCAGCGTCACCACGGTACTCCCGTACCGTCGACACGATTCGACATGCCAGCCCGGTCCCGGTTCCACCTCCGAGTCCGACTCGACCACCACCGGTCCGTCCACACGGCCCACCAGGCTCGCCAGCAGGTCCTCCCAGCCGTCGAAGTCGTACGGTGGGTCCAGGAGGACGAGGTCCCACCTCTCCTCCGATGCCGCCAGCCATGCGGGGCCGTCGGCACGCACCACCCGCGCATTGCCATCGAGGCCGCAGGCGACGAGGTTCTGGGACACCAGGGCGGTGGCGGTCCTGGACACGTCCACGAACACGACGTGTCGGGCGCCGCGCGAGAGGGCCTCGATGCCGAGGGCACCGGTACCGGCAAACAGGTCCAGGACGGTGGCGTCCACCAGTGCCGAGCGACTATGCAGCGCGTTGAACACGGCTTCCCGCACCCGATCCCCGGTCGGGCGGATCTCGCTCCCGGCGGGCGACGTCAGTCGACGGCCACGGGCTGTTCCGGATACGACTCGCACCGCCCCAGTATGGAGGCCCGGGGCCGGCGGCGAACTACGGTCACGAGGGTGCGGGCCCCGGAACAGATCATCTGCGTGGACTGTGGTGGAACCTGCCACCTCCTGCCCCACCCCGAGACGGAGTTCCAGCCCGGTGACCCGGTCGCCTACCGCTGCTCCGACTGCATGGACCGGTGGGACATCGTGATGCCCGACGAGGACGACGGCCGCGGCGACATGCCGCCGGAAGGCGCCTGACCGGTTCCCCTCACCGGGGATCCCGCCACATGAGGGGCACCGTCGGCCCCCCCGGGATCGTGACCTCGCTGGTCACGCTGAATCCGTGGCGCTCGTAGAGGGGCACGTTCGCAGGGTCGCTCGACTCGAGGTAGGCACCGTGACCGGTTGCATCGCATCGCCGCGTCACCTCGGAGATGCACGCCGAGGCAAGGCCCCGACCCCGGGCTGACGCCACGGTGCCGACGAAGGCCAGGTACCAGTGGGGTGTCACCGGGTGCGCCTCCATCAGCGGAGCCAGTGGGGCCAGGCGTTCGACCGCCCACTCCTCCCCCAGCAGGGCCATGTTGGCCGCACCCACGGCAGCGAAGTCGGGCCCCGGTTCGTCGGGTCCCGACGGCGGCACCCAGACCGCCGCGCACGTCCGGCCACCATCGGCGTCGGCCGGAACGACCACCTCGTCGAAACCGCGGCCACCGGCCAGCCGGTTGGCGAAGAAGGCGGCCAGCAGCGAGGGGCGACGTGCCGGGTCCTCGAACAGGAAGGCGAGGACGGGATCCGTGGCGAACGCCTCGGCCAGGGTCGCCACCACCCCCGGAAGGTCGGAGTCCCCAGCCATCCGAACCCCGGTCATGGGCACAATGCCTAGCCCGTCCTCCGCGCCCGTCACGACTTCAGGAGGAAGTCCGATTCGTCGTCGGCCATGAAGAGCGATACCTCGTCGGCCAGTTCGGGGTACGCCGCCATGCCGTCACCGTCGCCGACCATGCGCAGCGCCTCGGCCCGTGCGGCCTCCACCCACTCCCGGTCGCGTCTCAGGGACGCCAGACGAAGGTCGTTGCGTCCCTTCTGGCGCTCTCCCATGATCGTTCCCTCGCCCCGTAGGTCCAGGTCCACCTCGGCCAACTCGAACCCGTCGGTCGTCCGGACCAGTGCCCGGAGGCGCTCCTCGGCGTCAGGCGTCGGCGCCCCGCCGACCAGCAGGCACCGACTGGCCTTGTCGCCGCGACCCACCCGTCCCCGCAGTTGGTGGAGCTGTGCGATGCCGAACCTGGCGGCGTCCAGGATCACCATCACCGTGGCGTTCGGGACGTCCACGCCCACCTCTATGACCGTCGTCGCCACGAGAACGTCCAGCTCTCCCGACCGGAAGAGCCCCATGGTCTCCTCCTTCTCCACCCGACCCACCCGACCGTGGAGCAGCCCCACCCGCAGCCCGACCAGCTCCCCGGCGGTCAGGCTGGCGAAGGTCTCCTCGGCGGAACGCACCTCGAGGGTGGCGGACTCGTCGATGAGTGGGCACACCACGTAGGCCTGAGAGCCTGCAGCCACCTCCCCGCGGACGACCTCCCAGACGTCTGCCTCGTCGGCATGCCAGGTGGTCGCGATCCTCGTCCGACCCGGTGGGAGTTCGTCCAGTACCGATACGTCCAGGTCGCCGTAGACCGTCATGGCCGCCGTACGGGGAATCGGCGTGGCCGTCATGACCAGCACATCGGGGGCCGTTCCGTCACGGTTCTTGTCACGCAGGGCGGCCCTCTGCTCGACGCCGAACCGGTGCTGCTCGTCAATCACCACCACACCCAGGGAGCCGAACTCCACGCCCTCCTGGATGATGGCGTGGGTGCCGATGAGCACGTCCACTCCCCCGGCCAGCAGCTGGCTTCCGATCCGTCGCCGTTCGCCGGCCGTGGTATGGCTGGTCAGCAGGTCGACCTTCAGGGGTCGGTGGCCGAGCAGGGTCGCCGGATCGGAGACCGTCATCTCGTCGAGCAGACCGGAGATCGTGGCGTGGTGCTGCTCGGCGAGGACCTCCGTGGGAACCATGACGGCCGCCTGGTGCCCTCCCTGCACGGCGGCCAGCATCGCCGCCACGGCCACCACGGTCTTCCCGGAGCCGACGTCTCCCTGGAGGAGCCGGTGCATGGGGGCCGGCCGGGCCAGGTCGGCGAGGATCTCGCCCACGACCCGGTCCTGTGCAGCAGTCATCCGGAATCCCAGCCCGGAACGGAACTGGTCCAGGAGCGCCGTCACCCCCACGTCGTGCGCGATGCCGACCGAGGTGCGCTCCAGGTCCACCTTGCGCTGGACGAGGGCCAACTGGATGCGCAGGAGTTCGTCGAACACGAGGCGGCGACGGGCCTCGCCCATCTCGTGGAGCGACCCGGGTCGGTGGATGGCCTGATAGGCCTCGGACCTCCCCACAAGGCCGTAGCGCTGGCGCACCGCTCCGGGCAGCGGATCGGAGAGCCCCCGCACCTTCATCACCCGTCGCAGGGCCTCGGCCACGATGCCGTCGACGTCCCAACTGTGCAGGCCGGCCGTCTCGGACTGGGGATAGATGGCGACGATCCGCCCTGTCCGGTCTCCGACGAGGTCCACCACCGGGTTCGTCATCTGGAGGTTGCCCTGATAGCTGTCCAGCCTGCCGAACACGACGGCCTGCATGCCCACCTTCAGCTGGTCGGCGCGCCATGGCTGGTTGAAGAAGGTCAGGCGAAGCTCGCCGGTGTCGTCCGATACCCGGGCTTCCACCAGGGAACGGCGGTTCCGGGTCCGTCGGGACGAGACCGTCCCGACGCGAACGAGGACCATCCCCTCATCGCCGATCGACAGCCCACCGACGGTGGCCTCCCTGGTCCGGTCCAGGTACCGGCGGGGGTAGAAGCCGAGTAGGTCCAGGATCGAGTGCACCTCGGCGGCGGCCAGCGCACGGGCACGGGCGTCACCGACCCCGTTCAGGTCGGTCACCGGTCGTGCGTCGAGTTCCCTGAGGGTGATGCCGCCTTCGCCCACCGTTGGAAGGTACCCCCCATGGATCGCCGGGTCGCTGCTCTCCACGATTCCGACCAGCGGGTACTACTCCACTCCCAGGAAGTACGGGTAGAGGGGCTGGCCCCCTTCGTGCACCTCCACCTCGACGCCGGGATGCTCGGCCGCCAACCACGACACGATGGCGGCCGTGGTGGCCTCGGCCGCGTCCAGACCGGCGATGAGGGTGACGATCTCGTGCGAGTCGTCCACCATCTGGGCGAGCAGCCCGGTCGTGGCATCGAACGCCGAGCCGGCGACCACCCGCACCTTTCCTCCGCTGAGGCCCAGGTGGTCGCCCTCTGAGATCTCACCGGCGTCGCTGCCGGAGTCACGGACAGCGACGGTCACCTCGCCGGCCACCACGCCGGCGGCGGCGGCGGCCATCCCGGCCAGGTTGCCGTCAGCCGTTCCCCGGGGGTCGTATTCCAGCAGCGAGGCAAACCCCTCGGTGATCCCGCGTGTGGGAACAACCCGGACGATCTTGCACGTCTGGGCATCGACCTGCTCGGCCACGGCGATGATGTTGCCGTTGTTGGGCAGGATCAGGACCTCGTCGGCCGGAACCGCCTCCACCGCGGCCAGCAGGTCGGCTGTCGACGGGTTCATGGCCTGCCCGCCGGCCACCACCCTGCGCACCCCCAGGGATCGGAAGATGTCGCGGATCCCGGAACCGTTGGACACCGCCACCACGGCGCACGGAACGGGCTCGCCCACGTCCTCGGCGTCAGCCGACATCTGGTCCCGGACCCAGGCCTGTTCCTCCACCTCCTCGAAGAGGTCGGTGACCCGGATCCGGTAGGGCCTACCCACGGTGATGCCGGCCTCCACCGCCCCACCTATGTCGTCGGTGTGGACGTGGCAGTTCCAGACGCCGTCGCCGCCCACCACGACGATGGAATCGCCGAGAGCGGCCCACGCCTCCCTGAAGTCCTGGATCGACCCATCGGGTGCGTCAAGGAAGAACATGACCTCGTACCGGGTTCCCTCCGGACCGTCGGTCCGGTGGTCGTCGGGCCTCGCAGCGCCGACCGTGGCCACCAGATCGGGGGGATCCGGGACGGGACGCCCGTCGACGGCCGTCAGGACCGCGTCCAGGAGGAGCAGGAAGCCGCTCCCGCCGGCGTCCACGACGCCGGCGTCGGCCAGGACCTGTAGCAGGTCCGGGGTTCGGGCCAGGCTCTCGCCTCCGACCGCCCGGGCCTCGACGGCGACGCCCAGCAGGTCGGCGCCGGAATCGGCGGCGGCGACGGCGGCATCAGCCGATTCGCGCACCACCGTCAGGATGGTTCCCTCGACGGGTGCCATGACGGCGGCGTAGGCGGCGCTGCTGGCTGCGGCCAGGCCGTCGGCGAGGGACCGTCCGTCCACGGTCCCCGCTTCGGCGAACACTCCGGAGAGGCCACGCAGTACCTGGGAGAGGATGACGCCGGAGTTGCCTCGGGCGCCCATCAGCGAACCGTGCGAGATGGCCGCAGCGACCGCTCCCATCCCGGGCGGATCGTCCAGTTCGGCCAGTTCGGCCACGACCGACTCGGCGGTCATGGTCATGTTCGACCCGGTGTCCCCGTCGGGCACCGGATAGACGTTGAGGAGGTTGAGCGCCTCGCGGTGCATGGTCAGCGCATCCCGGAAGGTGCCCATCAGGGCGCGCAGCGCACCTGCGTCCAGGGATTCGACGGTCACGGGAAACGAGCGTAGCCACCGCCCGACGGAGCCTCCCGCCTTCCGCCCCGGGTGCGGTGGAGGGCACACCCCGGGTTCCGGTCCATGGTTGGAGTAGACCGGTGGAAGGCCGTAACCTTGCTGCGTTCTTGAAGGACCGGTCTGGATGGCCCGACCGGTTGAGGTGATCGAGGTGTGTGATGGCAGCAGTCTGTGAAATCTGTGGCAAGAAGCCCTGGTTCGGCAAGTCCCTGAGCCACTCCCATCGGCGGACCAACCGCCGTTGGAATCCCAACATCCAGCGGGTGCGCGCCGTCGTGGGCAAGTCCACGAAGCGCATCAACGTCTGCACCGGGTGCATCAAGGCCGGCAAGATCGTCAAGGCCGGTCACTGACCGACCGGTCGAAGGGGAACCGGCATGCAGGGCGTCATCAAGTCCTACGACCCGGGCACCGGTGACGGCATCGTCATACGCGAGACCGACCTCGCCGAGTTCGACCTGGCCGAAGGTGCCCTGGACGGCTCGGTCTTCCGGATGCTCCGCCAGGGACAGCGGGTCCTGTTCATCCTGGACGACGACCAGCGCGCCACCTCGCTGTCGCTGGGCTCCGAGGTCGACATGGGAACTCCCGAACTGACCTGATACCCGATACCCGTCGGGCACCCGGGCCACACGGGGCCGATTGACCACAGTCACACCTACCCCGTGTGGCATCGTCGCGTCAGGGCCGATACCAATGGACGGCAATGGCTACGAACGGCGAACCCACGACCAACCGAAGGCTCCTCGAGTGGGCCGAGGAATGGGCCGCGATCCTGGCTCCCGATGCCGTCCACTGGTGTGACGGCTCGTCGGAGGAGTACGACCTGCTGGCCGCCGAGCTGGTCAGCGCCGGCACCTTCCAACGCCTGAACGACGACCTCCGCCCCAACAGCTACCTGGCCCTCTCGGATCCGGGCGACGTGGCCCGGGTGGAGGACCGCACCTACATCTCCACCACCAACCCGTCCGACGCCGGCCCCACCAACAACTGGCGGGACCCGGCGACCCTGAAGGCCGAGATGATGGAGCTCTACCGGGGAGCCATGCGCGGCCGCACGATGTTCGTGGTGCCGTTCTCCATGGGTCCACTGGGCTCACCGATAGCCCACATCGGGGTGCAGCTGACCGACTCGCCATACGTGGCGGTCAGCATGCGGACCATGACCCGGATGGGCAGCGCGGTACTGGACATCCTGGGAGACGAGGAGTTCGTGCCGTGCATCCATTCCGTGGGTGCACCCCTCGAGGTCGGAGAAGCCGACGTGCCGTGGCCCTGTGACGCCGAGAACAAGTACATCTCGCACTTCCCCGAGACCCGCGAGGTCTGGTCGTACGGGTCGGGCTACGGCGGCAACGCCCTGCTGGGAAAGAAGTGCTTCGCCCTCAGGATCGCCTCGACCATGGCACGCGATGACGGCTGGATGGCGGAGCACATGCTCATCCTGGGGCTCACCTCGCCAGAGGGCGTCAAGACGTACGTGGCGGCCGCATTCCCATCGGCGTGCGGCAAGACCAACATGGCCATGCTGGTCCCGACGCTCCCCGGCTGGAAGGTGGAGACGATCGGTGACGACATCGCCTGGATGAAGTTCGGCGAGGACGGCCGCCTCTACGCCATCAACCCGGAGGCCGGATTCTTCGGCGTCGCGCCGGGCACCTCGGTGGCCACCAACGCCAACGCCATGCAGACCATGTGGGGCAACTCCGTGTTCACCAACGTCGCCATGACGCCCGACGGCGACATCTGGTGGGAGGGCATGACCGACGAGCCGCCCGAGCACCTGACCGACTGGCGGGGCGAGGACTGGACCCCGGAGACCGGCACGCCCGCCGCCCACCCGAACGCCCGGTTCACGACACCCGCCTCGCAGTGCCCGTCCATCGCCCCCGAATGGCAGGACCCCGCCGGCGTCCCGATCTCGGCGATCCTGTTCGGTGGCCGCCGTGCGACCAACGTGCCGCTGGTGACCGAGGCCAGGGACTGGGACCACGGGGTCTTCCTGGGATCCATCATGAGCTCGGAGAAGACCGCCGCCGCCGCCGGCGCCATCGGCCAGGTCCGGTTCGACCCCTTCGCCATGCTCCCCTTCATGGGCTACAACGTGGGCGACTACTTCTCGCACTGGTTGTCGATCGGTGACCGGGCGGAAGCCTCCCGCCTGCCGAAGCTGTTCTGGGTGAACTGGTTCCGCAAGGATGCCGACGGGAACTTCATGTGGCCCGGCTTCGGTGAGAACATCCGGGTGCTGAAGTGGGTCACCGAACGGGTCGCCGGCACGGGATCGGCCATCGACACCCCCATCGGCCTGGTTCCCACGATCGACGCCATCGACCGCGACGGCACTGACGTGGACGACCAGACGATGGCGCAGCTGCTGGCCGTGAACCCCGCCTCATGGAGCCACGAGGTGGCGCTCATCAACGAGCACTACGCGATGATCGGCGATCGCCTGCCCAAGCGCCTGGACGCCGAACTGGACGACCTCAGCCGACGCCTGGACGAGGCCTAGAGACGAGGCCTGGAGGCGAGGATCGGCCCGTCCGCCGCCGGTCAGGCGACGAGCATGGCCCGGATTCCCAGGCCCATCAGGAAGAGGCCGGAGCAGCCGTAGAGCAGGTGCCGGTGGGGACGAAGGCTCTGCCGGTAGCTGTAGACGATGCCGACGGTGATGAGGGCCACGAAGCCGTAGAAGAGGTGGAACTGCGGCGGGTCGATCCCCTGACCGGCCACCAGCCCGACGCCCATGGTGACCTGTACGGCAATGACCACCTGGACGAGGGCCGTGAACCACCACAGCGCCCGTCCCCTCAGCGCACCCACCCGGTGGGCGGCCAGTGCCCAGAAGCCGGCCATGCCGTTGCCGATGACCATCACCCACGCCATTCCCTCGTGGAGGTCGCGGAGCGAGCCGACGACGAGGCTCATGGAGGTCACCGGGCCATCATGCCAGCAGCAGGTCCGTCCGCTGCGGCCGACCCCGGCGGGGGCTCCCGGGATCGACGAACCATTCGGTTCCGAAGACCATGGCGAACTGCTCCTCCGGCATGGCCAGGAAGAACGAAGCCGGACCTATCTGGCTGGCGTGGGCGGCAATCGCGGCCCGCTTCCTACCGATGACGGCCGACACGTCGATGGCATGGGTGATCTCGGCGTCGGGCATGCCGAACGACTCCGATTCGGCCCGTTCCCGACGAAGCTCCAGCATCCCCTCATCGCTCCAGGAGCCCTCATCGGCCAGGGCCGCCTCGATGGAGGCCCGGATGGCGTCCCGGTTCATCGTCACCCAGCGCACCCGGTCGATATCGGCAATCTCGGCCCACCGGTGTCCGACGCGGTGTACCTGGATGTGGTCGGGGTGGCCGTAGCCGCCGTCAGGGTCGTAGACGACGAGCACGTCGGGCTCCTCGTCGGCGAGGGTCGCCGCCAGGTGACCGGCGGCCCCGTCCACGTCGGCCTGCCAGAAGCAGTCCGGATGGTCGTTGGCATCGTCGCCTGCCATGCCGCTGTCCCGGTAGGCCAGGTTCACGACCCGTTCCACTCCCAGGATTTCAGCCGCCTCAGCCAACTCGGCGACGCGGCGGTCCCCCAGCGACTCGCCGTCGGCGAGCACGCCCGGAACCGGCTCGCCCTCCTCTCCGCTGGTGGCCACCACCAGGACCACCCGGTGGCCCTCGTCGGCCATCCGGGCCATGGTGCCTCCGGTCGCCAGGGCCTCGTCGTCCGGGTGGGCATGGAGGAACACCACGGTGGCCATGCTCAGGCGACTGCGCCGGCGGTACGGAGGGCGGCGATCTCCTCGTCGCCCAGGCCGGCCTCGGCCAGGACCTCGTCGGTGTGCTGGCCCTCGTGGGGAGGGGGTCGGCGGATCTTTCCGGGGGTCGCCGAGAGGCGGGGTGCCGGACCCGGCTGCACGATCCCGCCCACCTCCACGAAGGTCCCCCGGGCCACGTTGTGGGGATGCTCGATGGCCTCGGCCACCGTCAGTACCGGTGCGTAGCAGACGTCGCTCCCCTCCAGCACGGCGTCCCACTCAGCCCGGGTCCTGGTGGCCACCACGGCGGCGACCTTCTCCTTCAGATCGGGCCACCTGGAGCGGTCGTGCTGGGCAGCGAAGTCATCGGGATCCAGCCCCAGCTTCTCCACCAGCTCGGCATAGAACTGCGGCTCGATCGACCCGATGGAGATGTACTCACCGTCCGAGCACTCGTAGACGTCGTAGAAGTGGGCGCCGGTGTCGAGCATGTTCTCGCCCCGGTTGGACGTGGTGAAGCCCGTGTGGAGCATGCCGTAGAAGAAGCTCATGAGGCTGGCCGCCCCGTCCACCATGGCGGCGTCCACCACCTGGCCCTCACCGGTGGTCCGGGCCGACAGCAGCGCGCAGACGATTCCGTAGGCCAGGTACATGCCACCACCGCCGAAGTCACCCACCAGGTTCAGCGGCGGCACCGGGCCGCTGTCGCTCCGCCCCATGTGGGCCAGCGCCCCTGCCAGCGAGATGTAGTTGATGTCGTGTCCGGCCGTGGAGGCGTACGGGCCGTCCTGGCCCCAGCCGGTCATGCGCCCGTAGACGATGGCCGGGTTGCGTGCCAGACAGTCCTCGGGACCCACGCCGAGGCGTTCGGCCACGCCGGGCCGGAAGCCCTCGAAGACCACGTCGGCGTCCTCCACGAGGCGAAGCACCAGGTCGCGTCCCGCCTCGGACTTGAGGTCCACGCCGATGCTGCGACGACCCCGGGCGTTCACCACCGCCGGCGGCGAGGCCGGGTCGCCTCCGCGTACCGATCCGGCCCGGTCGATGCGGATGACCTCGGCTCCCATGTCGGCCAGCATCATCCCGCAGAACGGTCCCGGGCCTATCCCTGCCAACTCGATGACGCGTACCCCGTCAAGTGCTCCCATGGCTGCTTCTCCTCCGTTGGACCGTGCGTCCGATCAGGTTCTGTTCCTGTTCCTTGTTCAGGTGGCGCCGTCGGCCCGGTGGCAGTGGGTCGCTATGGCGTCGATCAGTTGCGGCCAGGCACCGGGGGCCATGTCGTGGCCCCAGCCCTCCGCCATCACCAGGTCGGCCCCGGGGATGACCGCAGCGGTCCGCTCTCCCCCCGACGGGGCTATCAGCGTGTCCACGGTGCCGTGGATGACCCGGGTGGGCACGGTGATGGTGGCGAGGCGCTCCTCACGGTTCCCGAAGGCCCGCACCGCTGCGACCTGACGGTCGAAGGCGTGTCGGGGCTGTACCGAGCGGGCCGCGTATGCGGCGAAGACCGCACGGGCGTGATCGTCGTCATGCCAGATGCTGGCCCATATCCGCCTGTCGGAGAGCTCCTTCTGGATGGCTGCGGCCGGGTCCGAGGGCGCCGGAGCCATCATCGCCTCGAGGGCGGTACCCGACGGTCGACCGAAGTCCCGGTTGCCGGTGTTGGACGCCATGGAGACCATGGACCTGCAACGACCGGGCTGCTCGACGGCGAAGGTCTGGGCGATCATCCCGCCCATCGACATCCCCACGACGTGGGCGGCGGGCGCCCCGAGGTGGTCCAGCAGGCCCACGGCGTCGGCCACCTGGTCCGAGAGGGTGTAGGCGGATCCCGCCTCCAGGATCGTCGAACATCCGCTGTCGCGGTGGTCGTACCTGACCACCCGGAAGCCCTCGGCGGCGAGGCCCTCGCAGAACCCCTCCTCCCAGAGCAGGAGCTGGCTGCCCAGACCGTGCATGAGCAGCACCACGGGATCGGCCGGACTACCGAAGGCCTCGTGGCAGAGCTTGATGCCAGACGGCAGTTCGGCGATTTCCACTTCCCCATCATCGAATGCCAGCGCCGGGCGGGCAAACCCGACAGGGCTAGCGTCGCCATCGTGACGAGCATCCACGACCATCCGTTCCGGGACCTCGACCCGACGACCTTCCATGACCTGCTGAGGCTCCGGATAGACGTGTTCGTCGTCGAACAGGAGTGCGCCTACGCCGAGTTGGACGGACGCGACACCGAGCCGGGCACCCGCCACATCTGGTTGGATGGAACCTCGGGTCCGGTGGCCTACCTGCGCGTCCTCGTGGAACCCGACGGCAGTCACCGCATTGGCCGGGTGGCCACGCTGGCCGGGGCGCGCGGCAACGGCCTGGCAGGCGTGCTGCTGGACCACGTCCATGCCACGACGCCGGGCCCTCTCGTCCTGGATGCCCAGACCCACCTGGTTCCCTGGTACGCCTCGCTGGGCTACCAACGCAGCGGCGGGGAGTTCCTGGAGGACGGCATCGCACACGTGCCGATGGCCAGGGAGCCGGCGGTCGACTGACCGGACGGGCAGGCGACCGGAGGGGCGCTCAGGCCCAGCCCAGCTCGTCCAGCCTGTCGTCATCGATGCCGAAGTGGTGGGCCACCTCGTGGACGACGGTGATGGTCACCTCGTGGCGGAGTTCGTCGACGTCACCGCACACCTCGCAGAGGGCCAGCCGGTAGACGAGGATCCGGTCCGGCATCGCCAGACCTCCATAGTCCTCCCGCTGGGTCAGCGGGACCCCGTCGTAGAGCCCCAGCAGGTCCGGCGGGTCACCCCGGTCGGCGGTCAGCACGACCACGTTGTCCATGAGGTCGACCAGCTCGGCGGGCAGGCCATCCAGGGCCTCGGCGACAAGCCGCTCGAACGCCACGACCCCGACAGGTTCCACGACCCGATCGTATTGGCAGCACCCCCCGCCGTCCGGCTCCCCTGCCGACGGGCGCCCCCCCACGGAGGCTGTCACGAGCCGTCGCTAGGGTGCGCCCGATGAGCATGGCGAACCGATCCGGGGATCCACCGGGCAACCCAGGCGGTGATGGAGGCGACCTCTTCGGTGCCTCCACCGACGACGCCGATGCCGAGGCGCTGCTACTTGGCCTGAACGAGGAACAGCGTGAGGCGGTGACCACCGAGACCATGCCGCTGGCAATCCATGCCGGAGCCGGATCCGGCAAGACCCGGGTACTCACCCACCGCATCGCCTGGCGGTCCCTGACCGGCGAGATCGACCCCCGCCGGGTCCTGGCCCTGACGTTCACACGGAAGGCGGCATCGGAGATGCGCAGCCGCCTCCGACGGATCGGGATGCGCGACCAGGTGGCCGCCGGGACCTTCCACTCGGTTGCGTACGCCCAGCTGCGGACCTGGTGGCGGGAGAACGACAGGAAGGAACCGGAGCTCCTCGTTCGCAAGATGGGCTTCGTCGCCCCCCTCCTGCCCCGCGACCACCGGGCCACCGCAGCACTGGACGTGATCGGCGAGATCGAATGGGCCAAGGCACGGCGCATCCGACCGGGGGCCTACCCGGATGCCGCCGAGGCCGCCGGTCGCACCCCGCCACTCCCCCTTCCCTCCATCGCCAGGATCTTCCAGGACTACGAGGACCTGAAGGACTCGCGCCGGATGGTCGACTTCGACGACCTGCTCGACCTGTGTCGAAGCGCCATGTCCACCGACCGACGTTTCGCCGACGCCCAGAGGTGGCGTTTCCGCCACCTCTTCGTGGACGAATTCCAGGACGTCAACCCTCTGCAGTTCATGCTCCTCACGTCATGGTTGGACGGTCGGCCCGACCTCTGCGTCGTCGGCGACCCGAACCAGGCCATCTACGCCTGGAACGGCGCCGACGCCGACTACCTGAACCGCTTCACCACCCACTTCCCGGGTGCCGCCGTGGTCCGGCTTCGTCAGAACTACCGGAGCACCTCGCAGGTACTGCGAACGGCCGCCGCCGTCCTGGTCGGTCAGGATCCGATGCTCTCGAACCGGGGCCCGGGCCCCGATCCGGTCGTGGAACAGTACGAGGACCACGAGGCCGAGGCCCGGGGAGTGGTCCGGCGGATCCGCGACCTGAAGGGACCGGACGGCCGCTGGTCGGACCACGCCATCCTCGTGCGCACGAACGCCCAGACCGAGCCGATGCTCGCCGCCCTCCGCTCGGCGAACGTCCCGTTCCGGACCAGGGCCGGCAGCGGCCTGCTGGACCGGGCCGACGTGAAGGCCCAACTGAAGGCCCTGGGCCGCAGCGACAGCCCCGTGGCGGACCGGATGGCCGACCTCCGCACGGTCGAGCTGTCAGCCGACACCGGCGACGATCCGGAGGGAGACACCGGCAGGGAGGCGGCGTTCGCCGAGATCCGGCGCATGGCCGACGAATTCCTGTCGCTGGATCCGGGAGGCACCGGGAGGGGGTTCGTGGCGTGGGTCTGGTCCCAGGGACGCGCCATGGCAGACGACTCCACGGACGCCGTGGAGGTGTCCACCTTCCACGCCGCCAAGGGACTGGAATGGCCGATCGTGCACGTGGCCGGACTGGAACAGGGCCTGGTCCCCATTGCCCACGCCCGCGACGCCGACGCCCTTGCCGAGGAACGCCGCCTCCTCTACGTGGCCCTCACGCGGGCCGAGGACCGCCTCTTCCTGACCTGGGCGGCCCGACGCTCGTTCGGCACGCGTTCATCCACCCGAACCCCGTCCATGTGGCTACCCGACCTGGAGGCTGCGATAGCCGGGCTGGAGCGGCCGCTCGGACGTGCCGAGGGGGCACGACGGGTGGCCGCCATCCGCGAGAGGAGCAGCCGCGCCGCGCTGCCGGACCATCCGGTCGTGACCGCCCTGCGCGACTACCGCTCCACGGCGGCCCGGGCCGCGAACGTCCCCCCCTACGTGGTGTTCAACGACGCCACCCTGATCGACCTGATCACCACCTGGCCCTCCACGGTCGGCGAACTGCTGGGGATCACGGGCATCGGACCCACCAAGGCCGATCGCCACGGTGCAGCCATCCTGGCCATCCTCGCCGTCAACGACCGCCCTGATCCGCTCCCCATCACGGAAGCCCCCTCCGAGCCCGCACCGGTCACCGCCGCATCGTTCGATCCGGATGACGTGGATGGTCCCGGCGGGCCCGTCTACGAGGCCCTGAGGGCCTGGCGCTCAGAGGTGTCGCGCTCCGCCGGAATCCCCGCCTACAGGGTCTTCAACAACCGGACCCTGGACGCCCTGGTGGAATTGCGCCCAGCCGACCTGGAAGGGCTGCTGGAGGTCCCCGGAATAGGTCCCAGGACGGTCGAGGCCTACGGAGAGGCGATCCTCATGGCCATCACCGGGGCAGGCTGAAAGCGAAGTCGGCAACCACGGGCGCATGGTCGCTGGGCTTCTCGCCCTTGCGTTCGTTGCGGTCCACGATGACGAAGTCGAGGGCGGCCGCAGCCGGCACCGAGGCGTAGACGAGGTCGATCCGCATCCCCATCCGCTTGTAGAACGCTCCACCCCTGTAGTCCCACCAGGAATGCAGGCCGGCCGCGTCGAACCGCTGGCGGAACACGTCGGTGAAGCCGAGGGCCACCAGCCGGGCCAGGGCGTCGCGTTCGGGCACCGTCACATGCGTCATGCCCTCCAGGTCGGCCGGCTTCCAGACGTCCCGATCATCGGGCGCCACGTTGAAGTCGCCCACCACCACCACCGGCTGTGTGGCGGGATCGGTGTTGGCCGCCAGGTCGTCATGGAGCCGCCCCAGCCAGTCCAGCTTGTAGCGGTAGTGGTCGTGGTCCACCTCGCGGCCGTTCGGCACGTAGCAGCACGCCACCCGAATCCCGTCGCAGGTCGCCCAGATGATCCTGGCGTCCGGATCGGGATCGTCGCGACCATCGGCGAAGCCCGAACGCACGTCGGTCAGGCCCACCCGTGAGATCACGGCCACACCGTTCCAACGGCCTTCGCCGTGGTGGGCCGACTCGTATCCCAACGCCGTGAACCGCTCATGGGGGAATGCCTCGTCGGTCATCTTCGTCTCCTGGAGGCAGAGCACGTCGGGTCCGACGGCGCTGATCCACGCCTCGACCCGATCGATCCGGGCCTTCAGGGAGTTGACGTTCCAGGTGACGATGCGCATCACGGGCGAGGGTAGCCCTGTCCGGTGCGCCCGCCGGTCAGCCCAACCGGATCCCGAGCACCTGCTCCAGCTCGGCGATGGCCGTGGCCGGGTCGCCGACCTTGATGGTGGTCATTCCCATTGCCCTCGCAGGCTTCAGGTTCACGCCCAGGTCGTCCAGGAACACGCATGCCGAGGGCTCCACGTCCAACCGCTCGCAGGCCAGCGCATAGAAGGCCGGCTCCGGCTTCCGGCAACCGACCACGCTGGACTCCACCACCACGTCGAACATGTCGACCACCTCCAGCACGGCGCTCCGCCCGACCTCCTGGTCGGCCAACGGGGTGATGTTGTTGGTGAGGAGTGCTGTCCGCAACGTCGAACCACAGCGCCTCAGCGCCTCCACCATGGCCGGCCGGAGCTCGCCGTCCAGACCGGCCAGGATCCGGGTGGCGTCCACCTCCAGGCCCAGGGCAGCCGCCTCGGCCTCGAACACCCGGCAGAACTCGGAGGTGTCCACCTCCCGCCTCTCGAACCGTGCCCAGGCGTTGGTGTCGGGGTTCGTCGAGTTGATGCGCCGGACCGTGTCCGGCGGCAGGCCCGCCTCGGCCTCGTAGGCGGCGAAGGCATCGAAGGGGCTTGTCAGGATGACCCCTCCGAAGTCGAAGAGGACCGCCTCTGGAACGGGTGAGGTGGGGCCGGGCATCAGGCGAGCGTAGGTACCTGCCGGCCACGGGGCCACGCCGGGACCCCCGGTAGCCTCTGCGCCCATGGGAGCCCAGTTCATCTTCACCATGCAGCGCGTCGGCCGCTTCCACCCGCCCGACCGGGATGTGCTGCGCGACATCACCCTGGCGTTCTACCCGGGCGCCAAGATCGGCGTGCTGGGCGCCAACGGGTCGGGCAAGTCGTCGCTGCTGCGGATCATGGCCGGGGTGGACGACGGCTTCACCGGCGATGCCAGGCTCACGGATGGCTTCACCGTCGGGCTCCTGGAACAGGAACCCACCCTGGACGCCACGACCGATGTGCAGGGCAACGTCATGGCCGGGGTGGGCGTTGTCGCCGGACTACTCACGCGCTACGAGGAGGTCCTGGCCGGCTGGAGCGACCCGGAGGCCGACTACGAGAAGTTGGGATCCGACCAGGCGGAGCTGGAGAAGAAGATCGAGGCGGCCGGCGCCTGGGACCTGCAGCGCACCATCGAGATCGCGATGGATGCCCTCCGACTGCCACCGGGGGATGCTGACGTCTCGATCCTCTCCGGTGGCGAACGCAGGCGGATCGCCCTCTGCCGACTCCTGCTGTCGCGTCCGGACCTGCTGCTGCTGGACGAACCCACCAACCACCTGGACGCCGAGTCGGTGGCCTGGCTGGAACGCACCCTGCGCGACTACCAGGGCACCGTGGTGGCCATCACCCACGATCGCTACTTCCTGGACAACGTGGCCGGCTGGATCCTGGAACTGGACCGCGGCAGGGGCATCCCCTACGAGGGCAACTACTCGGGATGGCTGGAGCAGAAACAGGCACGCCTCGCCTCCGAGGAGAGGGTCGACTCCGCACGCCAGCGCACCATCCAGCGCGAGCTGGAATGGGTGCGGATGGCACCGAAGGCCCGCCAGTCCAAAGGGCGGGCCCGGCTGAACTCCTACGACCGGCTGGTGACCGAGGCCGCCGACACCGAGCGCCGGGCCAGGGACCTGCAGATCGACATTCCGGCCAACCAGCGCCTGGGCGACCAGGTGATCGAGGTGGACCACCTGTCGAAGGGCTTCGGAGACCGGCTGCTCATCGACGACCTCTCGTTCTCGCTTCCGCCGGCCGGCATCGTCGGGGTGATCGGCGGCAACGGCGCCGGCAAGACGACCCTCTTCCGGATGATCATGGCCGCTGCCGACGGGTCGGCCAGTGGCGACACCGCACCGGACTCCGGCGAACTCCGGATCGGCCACACCGTCGAGTTGGGGTACGTGGACCAGTCCAGGGACAGCCTCGACCCGGACCGCACCGTCTACCAGGAGATCACCGACGACCGGGAGTTCATCCAGGTGGGCCGCCGGGAGGTCAACGGCAGGGCCTACGTGGCGTCGTTCAACTTCAAGGGTTCCGACCAGCAGAAGCGGGTCGGAGACCTGTCCGGGGGCGAACGCAACCGGGTCCACCTGGCCAAGGTGCTGCGCAGCGGCGCCAACGTGCTGCTCCTGGACGAGCCCACAAACGACCTGGACATCGACACCCTCCGGGCACTGGAGTCGGGGCTGGACGCCTACGCCGGCTGTGCGGTGATCATCAGCCACGATCGCTGGTTCCTGGACAGGGTCGCCACGCACGTCCTGGCCTTCGAGGGTGGCTCCCAGGTCCGCTGGTTCGAGGGCAACTTCACCGAGTACGAGGCGTACAGGAAGAAGGAGTTGGGCATGGACGACCAGCCCCACCGCATGAAGTACAAGCCGCTGGTCCGATGAGCGCAGCCGACGCCCGTACCCGTCTGCTGGCCCCCGGAACCATCCGCGGCATTGCGCTCCTGCTCTGCGCCACCGGCGTCGTCGGCATGATCGTCACCTCGATAGCCGACAACGTGGACGCCGCCATCGCCTTCGGCTTCGTGGGCGCCACCGGTGCGCTCGCCCTGCTGCTGGTCGGCGTGCTGGTCCCCGCCGTGGAGGCCGCTTCGGCCTGGGACGAGGAGCAGGCGGCAGGGGTGGAGGACGGGATTCAACGCCTGGTGGACGCCGGGGCCGACGAAGACGACATCCGGACCACGGTCCGCGCCGCCATCCAGCTGGGCCGACGCTCGGCCGGCGACTGAGCAGCCTGCACATGGCCACCCCCGAGGACCATTCCCTGGCCGCGGACCTGGCCAGCCGGGCCGGCGTGCTCCTGCTCGCCATCCGGGACCGGCTCGCAGCCGATGGAGCGCCGTCGGCGGTGCTGAAGCACGAAGGCGACCGGCAATCCCACGAATTCCTGATGGCGGCACTGGCCGAGCAACGTCCCACCGACGCGGTCCTGTCCGAGGAGGGAACGGCGCACGCCGTGCATCCGGATCGGGCCGGTGCCGACCGGACCTGGATCATCGACCCGGTGGACGGCACCCGGGAGTACAGCGAACCACCCAGGTCCGACTGGGCGGTCCACGTGGCCCTGGTGGAGGCGGGTCGCCCGACGGCCGGAGCCGTGGCGCTGCCGGCCCTGGGCCTGACGCTCTCCACCGCTGACCGGACCCTGGGCGCGGGACTGCCTCCCGTCGGCACCAGTCCCCGGATGGTGGTGAGCAGGTCGCGACCCCCGGCCGAGGCCGTCGCCGTCTGCAGGGCACTCGGCGGCGAGCTGGTCGAGATGGGCTCGGCGGGTGCCAAGGCCATGGCCGTGGTGCGCGGCGAGGTGGACGCATACGTGCATTCGGGCGGACAGTACGAGTGGGACAGCTGCGCCCCGGTGGCCGTGGCCGAGGCAGCCGGCCTGCACACCTCGCGGATCGACGGGTCGCCGCTTGCGTACAACCGCCCGGACCCGTACCTCCCGGACCTGGTCATCTGCAGGGCCGAGCTGGCCGACGCCATCCTGTCGGCCCTGGCGGGCTGAGCCGGTGCGCCTGGTAATCGCCCGCTGCACCGTGGACTACGAGGGACGCCTGACCGCCCACCTGCCCGAGGCCGTCCGCCTCCTCATGGTCAAGGCCGACGGATGCGTGGCGATCCATGCGGACGGCGGGGCCTACAAGCCCTTGAACTGGATGACCTCGCCCAACACGCTGGCCATCGACGGGGACCCGGATGACGAGGACGAGGACGGGGCCGAGGCCGAGGCCGTCTGGACGGTCCGGAACCCGGCGGGCGAGGTACTCACCATCACCCTGCACGAGGTCCTGTCAGACGTCTCCCACGAGATGGGACCGGACCCGGGCCTCCAGAAGGACGGTGTGGAAGCCCACCTCCAGGCACTCCTGGCCGCAGATCCGACCACCATGGGCGATGGGCTGCGCCTGGTGCGCCGCGAGTACCCCACCGACATCGGTCCGGTGGACCTCCTCTGCCGGGACGCCGACGGCGTGGCCGTCGCGGTCGAGGTGAAGCGGCGTGGGGAGATCGACGGCGTCGAGCAGCTCACCCGCTACCTGGACTTCCTGAACCGGGACCCGATGCTGCGACCGGTCCGCGGGGTCTTCGTGGCACAGGAGATCAAGCCACAGGCCCGGGTGCTGGCCGAGGACCGGGGCATCGGCTGCGTGGTCGTCGACTACGACGAGCTGCGTGGCATCAGGTCCAACGAGCTGAAGCTCTTCTGAGGTACGGGACCGACTGCGTGAGGGTCGACCTGGCGATCGTGGGTGGTGGTCCTGCCGGATCGGCTGCGGCCATAACCGCCTCCAGGGCGGGGATGTCGGTACTCCTCGTGGACAAGGCCACCTTCCCCAGGGAGAAGTGCTGCGGTGACGGCCTCACGGCACTGGCCCTCCGGCTGGGAGAGGGCCTCGGCCTGGACCCGTCGCCCATCGAGGGCTGGCAGGAGGTGGAGGACCTTGTGATCCACCCGCCGGGAGGGCGGTCCACCCGATACCCGCTCCCGCGGGGTGACGGCCTCTACGCGGCGGTGGTACCGCGACTGGAGTACGACGCAGCGCTGCTGGACCTGGCCCGTTCGGCCGGTGCCGAGGTCCGGGACGGCCACGGCCTGACGGGGATCAGCGTGGACGACGGGTCGGCGACGCTCGAGGTCGATGGCCTCGGGACCGTCCGGGCCACGACGGTGGTGGCCGCAGACGGCATGTGGTCCCCGACCCGCAGGCTGCTGGGCCTGGCTTCCAGCGGCTACCGCGGTGAATGGCAGGCCTTCCGGCAGTACGTGGCTGACGTCGGACCGGCGGCCGCCGACCTGCACGTCTGGTTCGAACCGGACCTCCTGCCCGGCTATGCGTGGTCGTTCCCCCTGCCGGACGGTCGGGCCAACGTCGGCTTCGGAGTGCTGCGGGGCGGCCGGGTGGCCGTGGGCGACACCGGGCGGATCTGGGACGGCCTCATGGATAGACCGTCCATACGGGCCGTCCTGGGCAACGATGCACGCCCGGAGGGGCGACGGTCCGCCTGGCCCATCCCGGCCCGGGTGGACGCCGCCGTGCTGGACCATGGACCGGTCCTGTTCGTCGGGGATGCCGCATCGGCAACCGACGCCCTGACCGGCGAGGGAATCGGCCAGGCCCTGCAGACCGGGATCCTGGCGGCCGAAGCGGCACTGGCCGGCGGAACGGCAGTCGAGGTGGCGGCCCTCTACAGGCGGACGGTTCGACGGGAGCTGGTCGCCGACCACCGGATGTCGGTTGCGCTCCAGTGGATGCTGGCCAGACCGCCCGGCGCCCGGATGGCCCTGTGGACGACCGGACTGATGCCATGGACCCGTCGCAACTTCGCCCGCTGGCTGTTCGAGGACTATCCCCGGGCCCTGCTTGCCACGCCGCGGCGCTGGAAGCGGGGTTCACTCTCGGCCCCGGGCGCCTATCTCGGCGGCGACTGAACCCCTCCCCACGAGCCCGGGCACCCACCGAATCGGGACCCGGACCGACCTCCCGTAGGCTGGATCCGTGGCCACCGCTGAGGTGCCGGCTTCCGAGCCGACCGACTCCTCCCCCGGAGAGCCCGATCCCTCCTCCGTTGGATCCGATCCCGAAGCACCGGGCACGGCTGACGAGGGAACGGAGTCGGCCGAGGGGACCCCGCATCCGCTGGGCCCGATCGGCGCCTCTCTCGACGATGCCGTCGACAGGGCATGGGACCGCCTGCGTGGCAACCCGGCCCTGGACCACCTCTTCTACACGGCCAGCGAACTGGGCGACTTCAGCCTCATCTGGCACCTGCTGGGCACGGCACGCGGCGTCACGCTGCGAGGCGGCACGCGCGAGGCGGCACGGCTGGCACTTGCGCTCGGCGTCGAGTCGGCGCTGGTCAACGGCATGGTGAAGTCGGCCTTCAGGCGGGAGCGACCGGCCCAGTCCGGGGAACGACCCCACAACCTCCGCCAGCCGCTCACGAGCAGCTTCCCGTCGGGGCACGCATCGGCAGCCTTCCTGGCCGCCACCCTGCTGTCCGAACGATCGAAGGTGAAGCCGCTCTGGTTCGGGCTGGCGACGATCGTGGCCACATCGCGGATCCACGTCCGGATCCACCACGCCAGCGACGTGGTGGTGGGCGCCGGGATCGGGCTGGCGTTGGGACGCCTGATACGCAGGGCCGTGCCGTTGCGCTGACCCGCCGGTCGGTGGGGCGCCTGGTATTCCCCGGATCTACCCGCGGACGACCCCGGCTGTACCGATCCGCCAGCCGGCGGAGAGCCAGGTCAGTTGGAGGGTGCGGCCTCGAGATCGGCTTCGCTGGTGACGAGCAGCAGGCGTAGGTCGAGCAGTAGATCTGCCACCTCGGATGCAGCGATCAACTCGCGGCTCTGGGTAGTTCCCAGTCCGCGGTCGATGATGGCTCGGATCTCGTCGATCTTCGTGGTATCGAGTGTCTCTGTCACGGCCTCATCCTCTCGTGTCTCGTCGATAACTCCACCCTAGACGGAGATGGAGGTGACCAAGGCCACCGGTATCGAATTGCGCTCCATATTCCCTGTCGTACCCTCCCGGCGTGACATCCACGGCGGAAGCCCACCACATCGGCACCTGCCGGCCGACGACCGACCTCCCGCTGCTGCTCGCCGACCTGCACCTCGCCCTCCTCCCGGGAGACGAGGTCCGCATCCGACTGGACCCGGTTCCGGACGCAGGTTGGACGCTGCAGCGCGCCGACGACCTCCTGGTCGGGGCCGGGTTCGTGCCCGACACCATCAGCTGGTGCGACACCGGCCGGGTCGAGGTGGCGGCGACCAGGATCCGGAGCCTTCCCGACACGGTGGCACCGGACCTACGCCTGCTGGTCGTAGGCCTGAACCCCAGCCCCTCCTCGGCCGACACGGCCGTCGGCTACCACCGGGGCGGGAACAGGTTCTGGCCCGCCGTACTGGAGGCCGGGTTGGCCAGCGTCGACCGGGAGCCCCGCCGCGCCCTACGGGACCACAAGCTGGGCATGACCGACCTGGTCCGCCGTACCACGTCGCGGGCCGACGAGGTGGCTCCCGCCGAGTACCGGAGGGGCGCCGAACGCGTCGAGCGCCTGGTGGCGTGGCTCCACCCGCGGGCCGTGTGCTTCATCGGCCTGGGGGGATGGCGGACCGTCGTAGATCGTCACGCCGTCGCAGGCGAACAGGAGCGGAGCTTCGGGGGCCGCCCCGTCTACCTGATGCCCCACACCAGTGGCCTCAACGCCCACAGTCGGCTGGCCGACCTGGTGGAGCACCTGCGCGGAGCTGGTCGCCTGGCCGACCGGGCCTGACCCGTCAACGGGCCCACAGGCCGTCTGGCCGTCTGACCGGGACCGGGACCGGGTCGTCTACCGGTCAGGAGCGTGGGGCCAGGTCCCGAACGGCCGCAACGGGATCCACGCCGGCCAGCGGCACGATGGCGAGCACCGGCGTGGTGATTCCGGCGGCCACGTACCTGGCAATGGTTGCCCGGCACTCGTCCGGGGTGCCGTGGACGAGCAGGTCGTCGACGACGGAGTCGGGCATGGCCTCGAGCGAACCGGCCCGGTCACCGGCGTCCCAACGCTCCCAGTGTGCAGCGAGCACGTCGGTCCGACCCAGCCACTCGTGGAACGCCCGGTAGACCGGGACGTTCACGTATGCAGCCACCAGGCGCTTCGCCCCGGCCAGCACCCTCTCCCGGTCATCGGACGGGCAGACGAAGATCCTGGCCGCCACCTCGGGGGCAGGGCGCCCGGCGGCCGACGCCGCCTCCCGCACGATCCCCGTGACCCGTTCAGCGTCCGTCGGCGACAGCCAGTTGACCACCGCTCCGTCGGCCTCCCGGCCGGCCAGGCGCAGCATTCCCTCCCGGAGGGCGGCCACCACGATCGGTGGTGGCTGCTCCGGCGGATCGCCCAGTCGGAACCCCCGGATCTCGAAGCTCTCGAATTCCTCCGTGACCTTCTCACCGGTGAAGGCCGCCCGTAGGAACCGCACCGTGTCGCGCACCCGCCGGTAGGGCTCCTCGAAGGGAATCCCGTTCCAACGCTCGACGATCACGTTCGAGGACGAGCCGATGCCCAGCACGAATCGGCCGGGGGCCGCCGAGGCGAGCGCCGCTGCGCTCTGTGCGAGCAGGGCGGGCCCACGGGTGAAGGCTGGCAGGATCGCCGTTCCCAGCCGAAGTTCCGGCGCCCAGACCGATGCAAGGGACAGCGGCGTGAGACCGTCGTGCCCATCGGCCTCGGCGGTCCAGGCGTCCGTGTAGCCGAGCTCCGACAGCTCCCGGAACCGGTCGGCCTGCTCGTGGAGCGGTCCGCCGAACGGAACGGTCATCCCGTAGCGGGTCTCTGCAGCGGTCACCGTGGCTCCATTCGCCTGGGGTTGCGGAACTGGCATGTCTGGCTGGCGGTGGCCAGGAGGTGGCCGTCCTGAGACCAGAGGTGGACGGTGCCGTGTGCGTAGCCGTGCACGAGGCTTCCGACTCGGACGTCCACCAGGATCCACTCGGTATCCACCGGGTCGACCACCCGGAGCGTGTTGTCGAGGCTCTGCCCGCCACCCAGTCCGCCGCCCACGGCGTCCCGACCGCCCCACGGTACGTAGTCGCCGAGTACGGCCAGGAAGGGGGGATCCACCACCAGGTGCTCGGGAACCCTCACCCACATGGCCACACGGCCGTCGTCCATGGCCGGGTCCCGGGCCTCGATGCGGCCACGCACCAGGCGACGTTCCAGGTTGGCCGACACGGAACGAGAGGAACTACGGCTGGGAAACAGCGGACAGTCGAGGGGCGACGGAGCGTCCGGCGGCGATACCCATACTCCTGACCGGTGGACGTCACGTCGGCCGAGGGTGGCGAACACGGCAATGACCTCCCGGCCGTCGACGTGCCCACGGGCGCGGGCCTGGGTGGTGGCCCGCCCCTCGGCCATCAGGTCGACCTCGACCACAAGCGTCTCTCCGGGCGAGGCGTGCGAGATGAACTGGCCTGTGGCCCAGACGAGCGGCCTGTCGGCGTCGGCCTCAAGCGCCCTCACCGCCGCACCCAGGCCCGTTCCCCCGAACAGGCGCCCGGCTCCGGAGCACTCGTCCTCGGTGATCGGCAGGTACCAGGTACGGGGCTGCCCGCCGCGCCGCAGTTCCTCGCTGAGGTAGGAGCGACGGAGCATCCGTGGATGATGCCGCCGGGAGGTCGTAGGTCCACCATCCGGGCGGTCCCGGGGTCGTTGTCACACCCCATCGTCAAGATGGGGACATGGAAACAAGGCTCCCCTTCCCCACCCGGAAACCCAGTCAGACACCCGGTCGTGGATCAGGTCGACTGTCGACCCGCCGGCACCCGGCCAGGCAGGCCAGCCGCCGCTCCGACCGTCGGCCGACCCACCGGCTGGACGCCCGGACCCGGGAGATCGGCCTGGCCGGCGTTGCCAGCGCCCGTCTGGTGCTGGCCGCCTGCCGGTCCGGCACCGACAGCCTCCCCGATTCGACCGACCGGGATCCGACCGGCGCCGACGATCCGGTGAACGCCAGCAGGCCGACCGGCAACGACGATCCGGCAGTCGCGGTGCCGGTGGGCGGCGCGGATCGGGCCCTTCCCGAGGCAGCCTGAGCGGACAGTGACCGGATACCTGGGAGCAGTGGAATCCCGACCGCCGACGGCTGGCCTCCTCTGGCCCGTCCTGGGCCTGGTCGCAGGCCTCCTCATCGCCTGCACCACGACCGGGCTGCCCGAGAGCGGCCTCGGCACGGTCGTCGGCGTGGTTGACGGCGACACCCTGGTGATCGACCTGGACGGGCGAGCCGAGAGCGTCCGCCTACTCGGCATCGATACGCCGGAGACGGTCCACCCGGACCGTCCTCCCGAGTGCTTCGGCGCCGAGGCATCCGGGCGACTGGCCCTCCTGCTGTCACCCGGAGCCGCCGTGCGGATCACGCGCGACGTGGAGGCACGGGATCGCTACGGGCGACTCCTGGCCTACGTGGAGCGCCTCTCGGACGGCCTGGTCGTAAACCTGTCGCTGGTCGAGCACGGTTTCGCAGCCACCCTCCACATCGACCCTAACGACGGGATGCGACACGACCTGGCCGCCGCCGAGGCACGGGCGCGCGCTGCCGGGCTGGGGCTGTGGTCCGCCTGCGGAGGGCCCCACGAGCCGCTCGGCGGATAGGGCTGGGTGAACCAGGTCGCTGATGGTCGCCATCAGGTGGTCCGGCGAGCCGCTCGGCGAACTCGGGACCGGCCACGACGACCGACGGATGGGGCCTTCCTGTGACCCCGTAGGAACCGACGTGTACCGTTCATGGCGTGACCAGCGTGGGCGAACGACTCGGCCGGGATCCCGGGGACCGCCTCCTCATCCTCACCGCCGACATGCTGGGGATGTGCCACGCCTCCAACGTCGGCGTCTACGACTGCCTCAGGAGCGGGCTGGCCACCGGCGCCGGCCTCATGGTCCCGGGACCCTGGGCCCGGGACGCCGCCTCCCACTACCGGGGGGAGCCGGTGGGCGTACACCTCACCCTGAACGCCGAGCTGGACTGCTACCGCTGGCGGGCCATCACGCAGGCGCCCAGCCTGCACGACGGGGACGGCGGTTTCCCGCGCACTGTCGACGACCTCTGGAACCACGCAGACCTTGACGAGACCCGTCGCGAGTGCCGGGCCCAGTTGGAGCGTGCCGTCCTGTGGGGCTTCGACGTCAGCCACCTCAGCACCCACCTCGGCGCACTCCAGGACCGACCGGAGTTCTTCGACGTCTACCTGGAGCTGGCCCTCGACTTCGGCCTTCCCATCCGCCTGGAGGGCGGCACCGCGGAGTCCTCGGCGGGGTTTCCGTTCCGGGCGCTGGCCGCCGAAGAGGGCGTCCTGACCGTGGACCACCACCGGATGCGACGGCTGGCGGACCCGGCGGTCCTGGAACGCGAGGCCATGGACCTCCAGCCGGGCGTCACCGAGATCGTGATCGAACCGGCCGCCGACACGCCCGAGCTACGGGCCATCTGCGACGAGTGGGGTCGCCGGGTGGACCACAGGGACCTGGCCTGCGGCAACAGCGAACTGCGTGCCGACCTTGACCGTGGACAGGTCACCCTGGTGAGTTGGAGGGACCTCCGGGAGGTCCAGCGGGCCGGCTGAACCAGGCTCAGAATTCGCTCCTGGCCGCCAGGTCCCGGAGCAGCCGGGTCCACTCCCCACTGCCGAATACGGGTCGCAGGTCGAACACGTAGCGGGCGTAGTCGTCCTCCACCTTGCACCGACCGGTCATGTAGGCCTCGTCGGGATCCAGGTCGCCGCTGAACTGGGCCACGGCGTCGGCGTACTTCCAGGTCACGGTGGCCTCGGCCTCGCCATCCCGGCCGGGGAGCAGCTCGGCGACACGGCCGTCGACGATCACCAGCCGGAACTGGACCTTTCCGTGCGGGGTCGAGGTCATCACGAACCTCACCACGCCATCCACCCCCGGCCGAGCGGGCAGTGCGGCTCCGGCCTCGCCCAGTGCCTCCAGCCACCCGTCCGACAGGAACGACAGGTCGGCCATCAGCCGGTACCCGTGGTCCCACGCAACCCGGCGAACAGGTCGTCCTCGAGGTCCCCCTCGGCCGGGCTCCCGACGTGGCTGAACTCCAGGCGGTAGTCGTCGAACGGGTAGATGGTGCTGGCCACGTCGTCCGGGAGGCCGAACCAGAACGACGATCCCGGGTCGATCTGCGTGGCATGGGCCCGCAGCGCCTGGATCCCCACGTCCCAGTGCTCGGCGACCGGCACCTTCGTGGTCAGCAGGTGGTCACGGGAAGGGCGCTCGAACCACCAGTCGTCGTACGGCGAGTCGATCCCCAGCTCCAGGAACTTGGCGTGCCGGCCGGCGATCCGGGCCCGCGACCACATCGTGTAGTACAGCTTGGATGGCTGCCAGGCTGGACCCGCCTCCGGGTACCGACCGGGATCTCCTGCGGCGTGGAAGGCCGGCACCGTCACGTCGTGCACCTGCACGTGGTCGGGGTGGTCGTACTCGCCCCGGGCGTCCGGGTAGGTGACGATGACCTGGGGTCGGACCCGCCGGATGATCGCCACCAGGCGACCGATGGCCTCGTCCGGGTCGGCGTTGGCGAACGCCCCCGGGTGGGCGTTGGCTTCCGACTCCTTCATTCCGGAGTCCCTGTAGCCGAGCATCACGACCTCGTCGTATCCGATGATCGCCGCTGCCCGGGCCAACTCGGACTCCCGGACCGCAGCCAGGTCGCCACGGACGTCGGGCCGGTCCATCTCCGGGTTCAGGATGTCGCCCGCCTCGCCGCCGGTGCAGCACACCAGCACGCAGTGCACTCCCTGGGCGTTCAGGCAGGCGACCGTCGCCGCTCCCTTCGAGGCCTCGTCGTCCGGGTGGGCGTGGACCGTCAGCAGGCGCAGTGGGGCATCAGGGGAAACTGCTGGCACGATCCGAAACCGTATCCGCATAGCCGGTGGCACCACGTCCGACGCGGACACCATTGCCGACCTCCGTAGTACGTTGGCGATACTGGACGGCGAGCCTCCCGGAAGTGCCGTTCCGACGCGAACCGAGGAGCACGAGCATGGATCCCGAAGTCTGGCGCTGGATCTGGCTGGTGGCGGCCGCCACGTTCGTGGTCGGCGAGATCGCCATGACCGGCGCCTTCTTCCTCCTGCCGTTCGGGGTCGGAGCCACAGCCGCCACCGCCATCGCCTTCACCGGCGCCGATCCCGTCTGGCAGTGGCTGGCCTTCGTGCTGGTATCAGTCGCCTCGTTCGCCGCCATGCGACCCATGGCCAGGCGGATGGAACGAGGTGGCAACCCGGTCGGCGTGGGTGCTGGACGCCTCGTCGGCGAGACCGGCGTCGTGGTCACGGACCTCTCCCCGGATCCGGAACGGATGGGAACGGTCCGCATCGGCCGCGAGGAATGGCACGCCGAGACCCCTGATCGTGGCCACCTCTCCGCCGGAACCCCCATCCGGGTCGTCCTCATCGAGGGCACCCGGGCCGTGGTCCAGCCAACCGACTGAGCACTCGAGAGTTGATCGAACCAACCACCACCAACCAACCACCTGGGGAGCCACGTTGATTGCAGCAGTAGTAGTCCTCATCGTCATCGCCTTCGTCCTGTTCGTGTTCGCCGCGGCAGGCATCAAGATCGTCCGGCCGTACCAGAAGGGCATCGTCGAACAGCTGGGCCGCTACAAGGCGACCGTCGGACCCGGACTGAAGCTGATCATCCCTGTCATCCAGTCGCTGACCCGCGTCGACATGCGGGAGCAGGTCGTCGACGTGCCACCGCAGGAGGTCATCACCAAGGACAACGTGACGGTGACCGTCGACGCCGTCATCTACTACGAACCCACCGACCCCCAGCGGCTCATCTACAACGTGGCCAACTTCCTCATGGCCATCACGAAGTTGGCACAGACGAACCTCCGCAACGTGATCGGCGATATGACCCTGGACAGCGCCCTCACCTCACGGGACAACGTCAACGTCACCATGCGCCAGGTGCTAGACGACGCCACCGACAAGTGGGGCGTCCGGGTGGTCCGCGTCGAGATCCAGCGGATCGACCCGCCGGCCGACGTCATGCACGCCATGCACGAGCAGATGAAGGCCGAGCGGACCCGGCGGGCCGTCGTGCTCGAGGCCGAGGGTGTCAAGGAGGCGGCCATCACCCGGGCCGAGGGCGACAGGCAGGCGGTCATCCTGGGCGCCGAGGCGGTACGGCAGCAGGCCATCCTGGAGGCCGAGGGCGAGGCCGAGGCCATCCGGGCCGTGGCCGACGCGGAGCGGTACCGGCAGCTCACGGTGGCCGAAGGCGAGGCCGAGGCAGTGCGCAGCGTCTACGGGGCCATCCACGACGGCAACCCGACACCTGACCTGCTGGCCATCAAGTACCTGGAGGCCCTCGGGACCGTCGCCGACGGACGGGCCACCAAGATCTTCCTGCCGGCGGACCTGAGCGCCACCCTGGGTTCGTTGGGAGCCATCGCCGAACTATTCACCGGCGAGGCCCCGGACGCCGGAGGAGAGTCGGAAGCGCCACCGGCACCAGCCGAGGACCCGCCGCAGGCCGACTGATCACACGCTGACGACCGATACCAGCTCATCCGACTGATCTCAGGCCGGATGAGCCGGTCACCTAGCCGACGGGTACCAGCTGGTCCTCGCCGTCCTCGTCCTCGACGAGCTCCCAGCCGCACATGGCGGCCAGCAGGACCTGGCCCTCCTCGGGGCCACTGGCGATCAGCTCGTCGCCGGCGGCGAGCCGTACCGGCCCACGCGGCCGGTAGACGTAGCCACCACCCCGCCGGATCGCCAGGACCGTGAACCCCGGCTCAATGTTCAGCTGGAGGTCCTTCAACGTCGAGCCGTCCACGGTGGATCCCTCCGCTATGGGGAACCGGACCGCCACCTCATCGGCTTCGCCCAGGGCGATGCCGAGGATCGGGTGGAGTTCCTCGCCCTCCTCGATCAGCCAGACCATGGCACGGGCCTGGTCGCCCAGGTCCTCCGCCGCCTCGGCCAGGTGGAGCAACCCCCGGAGCGACGACGGGTCCATGCCGTCGGCGGCGGCCCGCAGCACCCAGAGCTCCAGGTGGTCCCTCATCTCGTCCAGCCTCTGCTCCAGGTGGCCCACCTCGGCAGCCAGCCCCCTGTCTCCCAGGACCAACGCGCTGTAGGCCACGCCCACGGCGGCCTCCGAGAGGTTCTTCATCTCGACCAGCACGTCCACGGCCCGGTCCAGGTCTGTGAGGGCTTCGCCGCCGTCGGGGTGGGGCGGTTCCCAGACCGGAGCACCGGCCAGCTCGCGCAGCCGGGTGATGCCGTCCGGTGAGCCGTGCAGGAACAGCACGTCGCCGGGCACCAGGACGGTGTCGCCGTCCACGTCGGTGATCCACTGCCGTCCGCGACGTACCGCCATGACCCGCATGCCGGCCTGGACCGTCAGCTCGAGGGCCGAGAGTGGCCGGTGGGCCATGTGGGATCCGTCGCTGACCAGCACGCGGTGCGACACCTCCTCGGCATCGGAGAGGTCGGCGACGAGCTGCTGGGGGATTCCGAGGCGATGGGTGACGATCCGAGCGATGTCCACGGCGTCGTTGGCCATGCGTTCGATGGCGGACACCACCTGGAGCACCGATGACATTCCCTCGGCCTCCCTGGGGCTGCGGGCGGCCATCACGCACACCGCCCGCATGTCGTGGACCAGCTCGCTCATCTGCTGCTCCAGCTCGTAGACCTCTTCGGCCATGTCCGGGTCGCCGAAGTAGACCGAGGCGTACGCCAGGTCGACCATCAGCTCCGAAGTGTCCTTCGCCTCGGCCAGCATGGCTCGCAGGTTGCGGGGTCTCTCGTCCATCAGGTCCTCGCTAGATGTAGTGGGTGAATGGTATTCCCGACCGTCCGACGGCCGTGGAGGGTTGCGAGATGACGTCCGGGTGGCATGGTCATGCCACCCCCACGGCCACCATGGCCAGGATGAGGGTGAACGCCCCGACGAGGTCGAGGGCCGACATCACCACCGGGATGCCGTAGGTGTCCGGGTCCAGGCCGTACCGGTAGGCGGCCATTGTCGTGTAGTACGCCACGAGGACGACCAGCACCGTGGCCACCAGGCCCGCCATCAGGACCACGGCCATGAGGTCGGCGATCCCGGGAGTGGTCTGGCCCGTGGCCACCGAGGCCAACTGGGCGACCACGGCGCAGCAGGCGAACACGGGAAGGGCCAGGAGGGCCAGCGACCGGACCTCGCGCAGGCTGGACCGTGACGGCAGGGGGGTGGCGTCGTCCAGGCCCAGGTGGAACTGGGTGGAGAGGCGACTCGAGAGGATCCCCCCGAGGGCGCCCGCCGTTCCCAGGAAGGCCGGAAGCAGGATGAGCATCGCCTCGGCGGCCAGCAGGTCGTCCAGGCGCCTCTCGATCGTCACGCCGGCGACCAGGTCCAGTACCCCGGCTGCGGCCAGCACCGGCAGCGACTGTCGGACGATGCGCCTGGCGTCGACCAGCGGCGACCGCCATGCCGCCACCAGCACCACGACAGCCATGGCTCCCAGGCCTCCGCCCAGCACCTCGGTGGACCCGGAATGGCCGGCCAGGCCGGCTGCGAGCACCAGGGCCGGCACGGTGGCCAGGTCGCCGAGGGTGGATACCAGCGGCGCCAGGACGTTGTCCAGGTCCCAGCCGAAGCGGACAGACCCGGCGGCCAGGGCGAGGGTCACCACTCCGACCAGGATCGAGGCCAGCAGTCCTCCCAGGGTCGACACCACGACGAAGTCGGCCAGGGTCATCGTCGGGGCGACGCCGAACACGATGGCCGTGCCACTGGCCATCACGCCGAGGGCCGCACTCATCACCACGCTCAGGGCGGCCGCCCCGACCAGGTTCTGCCCGACCACGCCATCGGGTCGGGCCGAGAGTCGGAAGGTCCCTGCATGCACGGCGGTTCCCAGGCGGCTCCCCATGGCCCCGAACACGTTGCCCCGCAGTGCAATCGCACCCGGAACGAGGAGGAGGAGGCCCGGCAGCTCGGCCAGCGTCCCCTCCGATGCGGCCAGGACCATGCCACCGGCGGACGCGGCCAGCACCCCGATGGAGAGAGCGACGATCCGCTGGCGCACGTCGGCCGAGGGGACGGCCGTGTTGGGACGCTTGGCGGAACGCATTGCACCATTGTGCTGGACCGCCGGTCCGTCGACCGGGTCATTCCCGGCAACGTCCACTGCCGATGGTCAGCCCGGGCGGTGACCGGTACCGGCCCCGCCCGGGCTCAGCGGAAGTCCCGGGAACGGGCCGGCGGTCGGACCCCGAGGGGAGCCAGGTGCTCCGCCACCACGTTGACCACTCCCTCGGAGGCCTCCACCCGACCCCGTACGAGCAGCGCTGACGACGATGCCGCAACATCGCGGTAGCGGACCCAGCAACCCTTCGAGACCACCACGTTCACCAGCCCGGTCTCGTCCTCCAGGTTCAGGAACGTGACCCCACCGGCGGTGTGGGGACGCTGCCTGTGGGTGACCACCCCCGCCACCCTCACCCGGGCCCCGTCACGCACCGACCGCAGGTCCACCGCCGTGATCACGCCCTCGGCCGCCAGACGGCTGCGGATGAATCTGGTGGGATGCCCCTCGGGAGACACCCCGGTGGCCCACAGGTCCGCACGGGCCACCTCCCGGGCGTCCATCGCCGGCAACGGCGGGGACTCAATGCCGGTGACCACGCCGGCGAGGCGGTCGGGTCCGGTGGCGGCCAGAGCCCCCGCCGTCCAGAGGGCCTCCCTCCGGTCCACGTCGAAGCCGGCGAAGGCCCCGGCGGTGGCCAGGGCCTCCATGGCGGGACGGCCGGGATCCACCCGCCGCTGGAGGTCCTCGATCGACGCGTACGGCCGACCGGCGGCGATGACGCCGGCGAGGTCCCCACCGATGCTCCGGACCGACCCGATGCCCATCCGGATGGCCGGCCCGCCATGGCCCCGGCCCCCACCGGAGGGACCCGGCACTCCCGTTCCGCTCGACCACGGCTCCACCGGTTCGAGGGTGGCATCGGCGGCGGACCTGTTCAGGTCCGGGGTGCGGACCTCCACGCCGTGGCGACGGGCATCCTGGACCAGGGTGTGCGGCGAGTAGAAGCCCATGGGCTGGGCGTTCAGGAGCCCGGCACAGAACGCCGCCGGGTGGTGGAACTTCAGCCAGGAACTGGCGTACACGAGGTGTGCGAACGACACGGCGTGGCTCTCCGGGAACCCGTAGTCGGCGAAGGCGGCCAGCTTCTGCCAGACCTGCCCGGCGACGTCGGACGGGACCCCGCGCTCCCCCGCCCCGTCCAGGAAGCGCTGCTGGAGGGCCTCCATGCGGGCGTGGCTGCGCTTGGATCCCATGGCCTGCCGGAGCCTGTCGGCCTCGCCGGCGGTGAATCCGGCTACATCCATCGAGAGGCGCATGAGCTGCTCCTGGAACAGCGGGATGCCGAGGGTTCCCGCCAGGGCGTCCTCACACAACGGGTGGAGGTAGGTGACCTCCTCCTGCCCGTTCCTGCGTCTGATGTATGGATGGACCGACCCACCCTGGATCGGGCCGGGCCGGATGAGGGCGATCTCGACCACCAGGTCGTGGAAGCAGCGGGGCCGCAACCGGGGCAGGGTCGCCATCTGGGCCCGGCTCTCGATCTGGAACACCCCGATGGTGTCGGCGGCGCAGATCATGTCGTAGACGGCATCGTCCTGCTCCAGACGTGACAGGTCGACCTGGATTCCCTCATGGGAGGCCACCATGTCCAGGGTGTGGTGCAGGGCGCTGAGCATGCCCAGCCCCAGCAGGTCGAACTTGACCAGCCCCACGGCGGCACAGTCCTCCTTGTCCCACTGCAGGACGCTGCGATTCGCCATGCGCCCCCACTCCACCGGGCACACCTCGGCCATCGGCCGGTCGCAGATGACCATGCCACCGGAGTGGATGCCTAGGTGCCTCGGGGCGTCGCAGAACTCCTCGGCCAGGGTGGCCACGTCGATCGGGATCCCGGCCGGGGCCTCCCCGCCGCCGCTCGTCGACGCTGACACCCGGCCCCGGTGCTCCAGGCCCTTGGCGAAGGCGTCCTGGAGGCCCGGGGCGTATCCCAGCGCCCGGGCCGCATCGCGCACCGCCGAGCGGGCCCGGTACGTGATGACGTTGGCCACCTGGGCGGTGTGCCTACGGCCGTAGCGGCCGTACACGTACTGGATGACCTCCTCCCGACGACCGCTCTCGATGTCGAGGTCTATGTCGGGTGGCCCGTCCCGCTCCGGGGAGAGGAACCGCTCGAACAGCAGGCCCAGGCCCACCGCGTCGGCGTTGGTGATGCCCAGCGCATAGCAGACGGCAGAGTTGGCCGCCGACCCCCGTCCCTGGCAGAGGATCCCCTCCCGCCGGCAGAACTCCACGATGTCCCACACCACGAGGAAGTAGCCGGGGAATCCGAGGCCGGCAATGACATCCAGCTCCCGGTCGATCTGGGCCCATGCCCCGGCAACGCGTTCAGAGGTGCGCTCTCCGTAGCGGTCGGTGGCCCCATCGGCGGCCAGCCGGCGCAGCAGGGACATCTCGTCCAGCCCGCCGGGGCACGGGTAGGGCGGCAGGCCCGGGGCCACCAGGCGGAGGTCGAAGGCACACCGGGCACCCAGGTCGGCTGCGGTCGCCACCGCAGACGGCCATCGTGCGAAGCGACGGGCCTGCTCCACCCCGGAGCGCAGGTGGGCCGCTCCCGTGGAGGGAAGCCAGCCATCCAGTTCCTCCATGGACCGGCGGGCCCTCACCGCCGCCATAGCGGCGGCCAGGCGACGGCGGGCCGGGCGGTGGTAGTGGACGTTGTTGGTGGCCACCAGGTCCAGGCCGGCATCCACGGCCAGCCGGGCCAGGGCGTCGTTCCGCTCGGCGTCCAGCGGGTACCCGTGGTCCCATATCTCGACCACCACCCGGTGGCGGCCGAACCGTTCCACCAGGTCGTCCAGGGCCCGTCGTGCCGCCGCCGGTCCATCGCTCTGGAGGGCTGCCGGGACGGCACCCTTCCGGCAGCCGGTGAGGACCGTCCAATGGGGGTCCGCCCCGGCCAGGTCGGTGAGCCGGTCCAGCGAGAGCCGGGGGTGGCCCTTGGTGCCCGCCAGTTGGGATTCCGATATGACGGTGCCCAGCAGGGCGTAGCCGGCCGGGTCGTCGGCCAGCACCAGCAGGTGGGTGGCCGACGGGTCCGGGACGGCGCTACGGGGCATCGATGCGTCCAACGAGAGCTCGCTGCCGAAAACCGTCGGTAGGCCGTGTTCCCGGGCCGCCTCGGCGAACCGGACCACCCCGTAGAAGCCGTCGTGGTCGGTGAGCGCCAGGGCGGTGAGCCCCAGGCGCACGGCTTCGGCCACCAGCTCGTCGGGCGACGAGGCCCCGTCCAGGAAGCTGAAGTTGGAGTGGCAGTGCAGCTCCGCGTAGGGAACCCCGCCTCCCGGTACCGCATCGGGCGGTGGTTCCACGGACGGGGATCGCTCCACCGGGAGCGGTGTCCGATGGGGGGCAGGATCGAACGGACGGTCGGAGAGACGGCCCTCCAACTCACGCCATGACATCCGGGAACTGGACCAGCCCATCCTGGGACCGTATCGAACAGGTGTTCGATACTCAACCGGGGTGGCGGGCCTCCGGTCGGGAACGCCGGGCCGGGCTCAGCCCACGAGCCCCCTCACCAGGGCGTCCACCTCGGGACCGCAGTCGCTCAGGTCACCGTCGGCTATGCACGGCTGGCCCAGCAACTGGGCCATCAGCTGGGCTCCGAGGTTCCCGAACATCCCAGCCGTGGTACTGGGTGGCGTAACCGTGGTCGTCGGCGCGGCCGCTGTGGTGGTAGGCGGCACCGTCGTGGTGGGTGGGACCGTCGTGGTCGGTGGGACAGTGGTCGTGGCGGGCGCCACCGTCGTGGTCGTGGTGGGTGCCGTCGCCACGGCGTCGACCGGGAGGCCGCGTGCCTCGTTCTCGGCAATGTGCGCCGCCCGGGTGGCCGGCCCGTACCAACCGTCGGCCTCGACGCCCAGCACCCGCTGGAGCACGACGGCATCCGTGCTGAGCCCCCACGCATAGGAGGCCGTCAGCACCGCCACCTCGTCCACCGGAGCCACGGTCGTGGTCGGTGGAACCGCGGTGGCGGGAGCAGGCACCGCGGTGGTCGGCGAAACCGTCGGGGCGATCGGCACGGTCGTCGTACCGGATGCCGGCTCGGCATCAGACGACGACGTTTGCGAAGCCACGGCCGCCACCAGGGTCGCCGGGGAGGCTGAGACCGGGTACAGGACCGGCCGTACCGACGGTTCGGCCACGCGCGCGGCGAACACCACCACCACTCCGATGACGCCGAGCGTCACCATGGCATTCAGCATCCTGCGAATCACGGGGTACAGCCTCGCATCGCGGGGCCTGAATTCCGCGGCACCCGGCGTGGCGTGTGACACCTGCCACGACCCACGCCGAACCGGGGTGGGCTGATGCCTCCGGGTGCGTGGGCGGCAGCCATCTCGATTCAACATTTTGTCAATGCGGAAGACGGGGGTTGGCTAGCCTTCGCACATGAGCAGACCCAGCGACTCCGGAATCGGCGCCTTCGCAGCGCCCACCTTCGACGCCTCCACCTTCAATGCCGCCACCTTCGGATTGTCCACCGATCTGGTCGACGGCGACCGCTACCAGCGAAGCGTCGACAGGTTCCGGGAACAGGGCGTCGTCCTGCCCACCTTCGCCCAACTGGCGGACCCGTCCAGCATCCCGGACGGCATCCGCTCAGCCCTGGCGGGCATCGACCGCAACGCCGCCGACGCCCTGAACCTGTTCCGCGTGCACTGGTACAACGACCTGCACGGTGGCTTCACGGACGTACCGGAACACGTGGTGCTCCCACCGGAGCTGACCGGCGTGCCGGCGCCGATCATCGTGGCGTTCGGCAACCGCTTCCCGATGATCGGTGCCCACAAGGTCCTGGCCGCCTACTCCTGCCTGGTTCCGCGGATCCTCACCGGCGAGTACGACCCGACGTTGCACCGGGCTATCTGGCCGTCCACCGGCAACTACGCCCGGGGTGGCGTTGCCATCTCGCGCCTCATGGGCTGCCGGGGCGTCGCAGTGCTACCGGAGAACATGAGCCGGGAACGCTTCGAGTGGCTGGACGAGTGGATCGCCGACCCTGACGACGTGATCCGCACCACCGGTTCGGAGAGCAACGTCAAGGAGATCTACGACGCCTGCGACGAGCTGGAGAAGGACCCCGGCAACTTCATCCTGAACCAGTTCACCGAGTTCGCCAACCACGTGGGCCACCACGAGGTGACCGGTCGGGCCCTGGAGCACCTCTACCTGCACCATGCAGCACTCCGCCCCGGCCTTCGCCTGGCGGCCTTCGTCGCCGCCTCGGGCTCCTCGGGGACGCTGGCAGCCGGTGAACGCCTCAAGGCCGACCACGGAGCCAGGATCGCCGCGGTCGAGGCCCTCGAGTGCCCGACGATGCTCTACAACGGATTCGGCGAGCACAACATCCAGGGAATCGGCGACAAGCACATCCCCCTGATCCACAACGTCACCAACATGGACGTCGTCATCGGCGTCTCGGACTCGGCCTGTGACGAGCTGGGGATGGCATTCGGCACCGCCGAGGGGCTGGCCCACATCGCCTCGTTGGGCGTGGACGGCGCCGTCATCGACACCCTCCGCCACTTCGGCCTATCCAGCATCTGCAACGTGGTGGCTTCGATCAAGACCGCGAGGGAGCTGGACCTGGGGCCGGATGACGCCATCGTCACGGTGGCGACCGACGGGTCCGAGATGTACGGCAGCGAACGCGAGTCCATGGCCGCCGGCCGCTACGCCGCCGGATTCGGGCCCTCCGAGGCCGCAGCCGCTGTGGCCACCCACCTACTGGGGGCCGACACCTCCCACGTGGAGGTCCTGGACGAGATCGGCAGGAACCGCATCTTCAACCTCGCGTACTACACGTGGGTGGAGCAGCGCGGTATCGACTTCGCCGACTTCGAGGTCCGTCGGGGGCAGGACTTCTGGCGCCACGTCCAGACCATGGCCCCGACATGGGATGCCATGATCGACGAGTTCAACGGTCGTGCCGGCGTGCCGGCCGCCGGCTGAGCGCAACGGCCACCAGCGGGACGATGGACGGCGCCCCGCCCGACGGACCCGACCCCGGGATCGGCTGGCTGGGCAGCCCGCCGGGTGCCACCTGGCCGGGGTCGGCGGATCCACTGGCCGACGACGCCAACCCGTTCATCACCTTCCGGACCCTGCTCTGGTCGCACCACGCAGCGATGGCCGCCGGCTGGTCGGACGCCCGGTACGTGGACCTGGTCCGCCGGCTGGACGACGCCGTCGCCGACGTGGACGGCCGCGGCTTCCAGACCACCCCCTACCGACACCTGGCCGCCCTGGGTGATGCCATTGGCCAGACGGGCGGCATCTGGGCGAAGGACGAGACCGGCAACGTGTCGGGCAGCCACAAGGCCCGGCACCTGTTCGGCCTGGCCCTCCACCTGGAGGTCGACGGGGTCCCGTCGACCACGCCATTGGCCATCGCATCGTGTGGCAACGCCGCCCTGGCCGCTGCGACCGTCGCACGTGCCGCCGGGCGACCGCTGGCCGTACAGGTCCCGACGTGGGCCGACGAAGGCGTGCTGGGACGACTGGACGACCTGGGGGCCGACGTGAGGGTCTGCGAACGACGCTCCGGCGAGGTGGGCGATCCCTGCCTCCACCGGTTCCGGGAGATGGTGGCCGACGGAGCCGTCCCGTTCTGCTGCCAGGGCACGGAGAACCTCCTCACGCTGGACGGTGGCCGGACACTGGGCTTCGAGCTGGCCGCCCAGTGGGCTACCCACGGCCGCTCACCCACCCGCCTTCTCGTGCAGGTCGGCGGCGGTGCGCTGGCCAGCAGCACCGTTCAGGCCCTGGACGATGTGGTGGCCCGTGGCGGCCCCACGACGCGGCCACGCCTGGTCACCGTCCAGCACGAGGGCTGCGCACCCCTCGCCAGGGCCTTCGACCGTGTGGCGTCAACCGATGATCCGATGGCGACGCTGGTCCTGCCGGATGCCACCTCGGACGATGGCAGCGCCATGTGGCCATGGACGGATCCGACCTCCGTGGCCACCGGTCTACTGGACGACGTCGTCTACGACTGGCGGGCACTGGTCCACGACATGCTCCTGGGGCCGGCCCCGGGCGGCCCCGTGGTGGCCACCGAGGCAGACGTGGTCGACGCCCACGCCCTGGTGCTGGCCCACACCGAGGTGCCAGCCGACCCCACCGGAACGGCCGGCCTGGCGGGACTGCTGGCCGCCCGACGGGACGGCTGCATCGACCCCGCCGAGGAGGTCGTGGTCCTCCTCACCGGTGTGGATCGGTCCTGACCCGCAGACTTCGAGCCTTTCCTACCGGAGCTACTCCTACGGGATCAACCGCCGGGGTGGACGCTCCCGGGGATCCGCCCGCCCGCTCAGCGTTCCTCGCGCCGGTAGGCGATGCCCAACGCCGCCGGCGCCGGCGACGGCCGGTTCCGGGCCCGGATCGAGATGGCCACCAGCACGCCCACGGTCAGCAGGTACGGCAGCATCGAAAGCAGGATGGGTGAGAAGTCCACCCCGAAGGTCTGGAGGCGGGTCTTGAGCGCCAGCGTCAAGCCGAACAGCAGGGCCCCCAGAGCCACCCGGCCCGGCCGCCAGGCTCCGAAGATCACGAGGGCCACGGCGATCCAGCCCCGACCTGCGACCACGCCCTCGGCCCACTGCGGTGTGATGGACAGCGTCAGGTAGGCACCGGAGGCGCCGGCCAGGGCCCCTCCGGTGGCGACGGCCCCCAGCCGAAGTCCGGCCACCGAGTGCCCGGCGGCATCGGCGGTCGGCGCCGACTCCCCGGCAGCCCTGACGGCCAGGCCCAGACGGGTCCGTCCCAGCACGAACCAGGCAGCAATGCCGGCCAGCACGGCCATGTAGACCAGCGGTGACTGCTGGAACAGCACCGGGCCGGCCCACGGGATGTCCGACAGCGGACCCCAGTCCACCGGCACCAGCTCGGCGCCTGCCGGCTGGCCGACGGAACCCTTGCCGATGTAGGCGGCGAGGCCGATTCCCAGGATGGTCAGGGAGAGTCCTGAGACCACCTGCTCGGCTCCCAGGACGACGGTGAACAGGCCGTGGAGCAGCCCGATGAGGGCGCCTGCTGCGATGGCGGCGACCAGGGCCACCCACGGGTTGCCGGTCTGGAGTGCCACCACGAACCCGGTGACGGCTCCGATGGCCATCATCCCCTCGACGCCGAGGTTCAGGATCCCGGCCTTCTCCGTGATCATCTCACCGAGGGCGGCCAGGTAGAGGAGGGCGCCGAAGGACACCGTGGCCTCCAGCAGGCCGATGAGCGACGCCTCGGTCACGACTCCGCCCCGGTCGATGGCCTCTCGACGGTGTCACCGGCCACCATCTGGATCCGGTAGCGACCCAGCACACCGGCGGCTATGGCGCCGAAGAGTATGAGGGCCTGGAGGATGGTCGAGACCGACGACGACACCCCCATGGTCTGGATGCTCTGGCCACCTATCTGCACCGCGCCGAAGAGCAGGGCCACAGCAGCGACGCCGGATGGCCGCATGAGGGCCAGGGCCGCCACGATGATCCCGGCGAAGCCGAAGCCGTTGGAGAGGCCCTCCGTGATCCGGTCGGCATTACCCGACAGCTCCACGCCACCGGCGAAGCCGGCCACGCCACCGGACAGCACCATGACGGTCAGGACCTTGCGCTTCAGGGAGATCCCGGCGTAACGGGCCGTGGCACCGGAGGATCCGGCCACCCGGAGTTCGTAGCCCCAGGCCGTACGGCTGACGGCCAGGCCGAACAGGGCGATGACGATCCCGGCCAGCACCACCCCCACGTGCGCCCGCTCGAAGAGCGTGGGCAGGCGGCCGTTGTCGGGCAGCATCGGCGCCAACGGGAAGTTGTGCGAATCGGGGTCCTTCCAGCGGCCGTGGACGAGCCACTGGACGAGACGGATGGCCACCTCGTTCAGCATGAGCGTGGTGATGATCTCGTTCACGCCGATGCGGGCACGGGCGATCGCCGGACCCAGGGCCAGGAGGCCGCCGCCCACCACCGCGGCCGCCAGCATCGCTGTCACCAGGACCGGTCCCGGCCAACCGCCTCCGATGCGAGCCACCCAGGCGGCCCCGATCGCCCCGGCCATGATCTGGCCCTCGGCTCCGATGTTCCAGAGCCCCATGGACCCGGCCACCGCCACGGCCAGGCCGGCCAGGCCCAGGGGCACCGCCCGGTTGAGGGTCACCGACCATGCCCGTGGATCTCCCAACGAGGCATCGAACATGCGCGCATAGACGCGCAGCGGATCGTGGCCTGAACCGACCAGGAGGAACACCCCCACCACGAGGGCCACCACCAGGCCCACTCCGAAGGCCAGTGGCTGGCCACCTCGTAGCACCCGGTCGCGACGGGCCAGCACCGGCCGCCTCATGCGGATGCCGAGCTGGTCGGGACGTGACCCACCATGGCCTCGCCGATCTCGTGGCGCACGGTCAGCTCGGGATCGAACTCGGCTACGACCCGACCTCCGTGCATGACCAGGAGTCGGTCGGTCAGCGTCAGGAGCTCGTCGAGGTCCTCGGAGATCAGCAGGATGGCGACGCCCGCCCCGCGCTCCGCCACCAACAGGTCCTGGATGGCCTTGACCCCCTGCACGTCCAGGCCGCGGGTCGGCTGGGCGGCCACCACCACCCGGGGTCGACCGCTCAGCTCCCGTCCGACCAGGAGGCGCTGCAGGTTGCCGCCCGAGAGTCCGGCGATCGGCTGGTCGAGCGGTCCGGTACGCACGGCGAAGCGCTCCACGAGGTCCTGACAGTGCGCCACGGCCGCCTCGTAATCCAGGAACGGACCGCGCCTGTGGATCGGGTAGGTACGGAGTATGGCGTTGTCGGTGACGCTCAGGCGCGGAGCCAGGCCCACGCCCATCCGGTCCTCGGGGATGTAGGCCAGCCCGGCTCCGAACCGCTGGCGTGGCGTGGCCGCCGTCAGGTCCATGCCGTCCATGTGCACGGTTCCAGCGGTCGTCGGACGCAGTCCGGCGATGGCCTGGGCCAGCTCGCGCTGACCGTTGCCGGCCACCCCGGCTATGCCGACGATCTCGCCGGCGCGGACCGTCAGGTCGACACCGTGCAGTGCCTGGAGGCCCCGGTCGTCCAGGCACCCCAGGCCGACGACCTCCAACTTCGGCCCGCCGGCCACGACCGGTGGCGGACGTTCGCTGATGACCGGTGAGGAACCCACCATCAGCCCGGCCAGCGCCGAGGAGTCGGTCTCGGACACCGGCAGCGAGGCTGCGACCGTCTCGCCACCGCGGAGCACCGTGGCCTCGTCGCAGAAGCCGGTCACCTCGTGCAGCTTGTGGCTGATGAAGACCACCGTGCGGTCGTCGTCGGCCATGTGTCGCAGGATGCGACCCAGCTCGTCGGCCTCTCCGGGGGTGAGCACCGCCGTCGGCTCGTCCAGGATCAGGATGCGGGCGTCACGCCAGAGTGCCTTCAGGATCTCGACGCGTTGGCGCTCACCCATCGAGAGCTGCCAGACCGGTCGGTCGGGCTCCGTGGCCAGGCCGAATCGTTCAGCCAGCTCGCCGACCGCCGACTCCACGGCCTGGCGACGGACGATGCGCTCCGCCGCACCCAGCACCACGTTCTCGGCAACGGTGAACGACGGCACCAGCCGGAACTCCTGGTGGACCATTCCCACCCCGGCGGCCAGCGCATCGGATGGCGATCGGAAGTGGTGGACGACGCCGTCGATCCGGACCTCTCCCTCATCGGGCCGGTAGACGCCCGACAACACGTTCATGAGCGTCGACTTCCCGGCCCCGTTCTCGCCGAGGACCGCGTGCACCGTGCCGGTCCGAACCGTCAGGTTCGCACCAGCGTTGGCCACCACCCCGGGAAAGCGCTTCCAGATGCCGCTCAGCTCGACCGCTGGCGGCGTCGCCGTCGGGGCAGCGTCGGGAGGTGGGTTCATCGGATCATCCGGTGTCGGGGCCGCAACTGGCAACCGGACGTGACGGCGCCGGCGGGTCCTCCCCGCCGGCGCCGACTACGTCAGTAGGTGGAAATCAGCCCAGGGAACCGATAACTCCTTCGACGAATACGTCCATGCTGAGCATGGTGCCGTCGTCCAGGACGTCACCTGCCGCCACGTAGAGGCTGCCGTCCTGGGCGTTGATCGGACCCTGGAACGGGTGGAACGTGCCGTCGATGATCTGCTGCTTCCGCTCGGCCACCGCCGCCTTCACGGCTGAGTCGACATCGGCAGCAATGGGTGCCAGGTCGACGACGCCGTCGGCCATCGAACCCCAGTAGTAGCCACCCTCGTAGGTACCGCTCGTGGCCTGCCCGATGATCTCGGCGTAGCGCGGGCCCCAGTTCCATACCGGAGCGGTGAGGTGTGCCGCGGGCGCATGTGCGCTCATGTCGGAGTTGTAGGCCACCCAACGGGCGCCTGCCGCCTCGGCCTTCTCGCCGGCCGCCGTGGAGTCCTGGTGCATGGCGATCACATCGGCACCCTTGTCCAGCACGGCCTGGGCGGAATCGCCCTCCACCACCGGATCGAACCAGGTGCTGGTCCAGACCACCTCGACCTGGGCGTCGGGGTTGGTCTCAAGAACGCCGAGGGTGAAGGCGTTGATGCCCCGGATCACCTCAGGGATCGGGAAGGCAGCCACGTACCCGATGAGGTTCGAGGACGTCGCAGAGCCGGCGACCATGCCGGACAGGTAGCGGGGCTCGTACATGCGGCCGAACGAGTTGCCGAAGTTGGTCCCGTTGGCCTTGTAGCCCGAGACGTGGTCGAACACGACGTCCGGGAACTCCTCGGCCAGGGCCTCCATGTCGTCCATGTAGCCGAACGAGGTGCCGAAGATGACGTTGAATCCCTGGTCGATGAAGTCACGGACGTAGTTGCCGAAGTCGGCGGTGCCCTCCGGGACGGTCTCGACGAAGGCGGTCTCCACGCCCGTCTCTGCGGCCGCCGCCTGACGGCCCTGGTCGTGGGCGTACGTCCAGCCGGCATCGCCGACAGGTCCCACGTAGATGAATGCCGCCTTGATGGAACTGTCCTCGTCCGACCCGCACGAGGCGGCGACGAGCGAAAGGCCCAGGACGACGGCCAGCAGGCCGAAAAGACTACGTCTCACTTTGTTCTCCCTCCGGCCGAACCGGAACGGACCCCAATGGCCCTGGACACCCGGACGCGGCGCGGCCGGCAGCATGCCACATGGAACCGGACACCGCTCCCCCGCCCTCGATGCCGGTACGCAGGCCGCAGGTCAGGCGACGGTGAGTTGCAGCGAGACCCGGGTGGCACCGTTGGCGATGGCCGCCCGGACCACCGCATCCACGGTGTCCAGCACCGTCCCGGACTCCCCGCTGAGAGAGGTACCGAACGGTCCCACCTCGACCGTCAGCCCGGCCGATTCGGCCACCTCGATGGCCGCCCGGACGTGCGGACCCAGTGATCCCTCGACGAAGGGCTCGATGGTGAACTCTGCGGCGATCTGCACCTCTGCATCATGGCCCATAGGCCTCCTCCGCGCGTATGGGGCTCAGAGGTCCCAGAGGCGGCGGGAGCGCGCGGCCAGGTCGCGGTGGGCGGCCGCGAGGTCTGTGCCGGCCACCTCCCCGTCGACCACCACGGTCCGCCCATCCACGAAGAGATGCCTGACCCTGCGGTCCGGGCCCAGCACGAGGGCTGTGAGCGCATCGGCGATGTCGGCGATGTCGTCGCCGGGCCAGACGGCCAGGTCGGCCCGCATACCGACCTCCAGCGATCCCACGTCGTCCATGCCCAGGCACCGGGCGCCACCGAGCGTGCCCATCTCGAGCACGTCGGCCGGCATGAGGGCGTCCGGGCGGAGTTCCCGGAGTCGGGCCGTGTAGAGGGCCTGGCGCATCTCGGCGAAGAGGCCTCCCACCTCGTTGGAGGCAACGCCATCCACGCCGAGGCCCACAGGGCAACCGGCGGCCCGAAGGTCGGTGACCCGGCACATGCCGGCCGCCACCCGGGCATTGGAGGAGGGACAGTGCGCCACCCCGGTGCCAGCGGATCCGAGTCTGGCCATCTCGTCATCGTCTATGTGGATTCCGTGGGCCAGCCATACGTCGTCGCCCACCCAACCCCACTCGTCCAGCATCTCGACCGGTCGGCGGCCGAACCGCTCCAGGCAGTGCTGCTGCTCCTCGACCGTCTCGCAGAGGTGGGTGTGGAGGCGCAGTCCGTGGCGTCGGGCCAGCTCGGCGGACTCCACCATCAGCTCGGGGGTGACCGAGAAGGGGCTGCACGGCGCCACGGTGACGTGGACCATCTCGCCGTCGTGGTGGCGGGCGATCACCGACTCGGTGGAGGCCAGGATGGCGTCGCGGTCCTCCACCACGTGGTCGGGTGGCAGCCCGCCCCTGCTCTCCCCCAGGTCCATCGACCCGCGGGAGAGGTGCAGCCGGATGCCGACCTGGCGTGCGGCGTCCACGATGGCGTCGAAGACCGTGTCGTCGCCACGTGGCACCAGGTAGTGGTGGTCCGATGCCGTGGTGCAGCCGGTGGCCGCCAGCTCGCCCAGCCCCACGAGGGCAGCGGCCCGCACGTCGTCGACGGAGAGTCGGCCCCAGACCGGGTAGAGCTCCACCAGCCATCCGAAGAGGTCGCACCCGACGGCCCGGCCCCGGGTCATCCACTGGTACAGGTGGTGGTGGGTGTTGACCAGGCCGGCGGTGATGATGTCGCCGTCACAGCGCACCACCTCGTCCCCCGGCTCGGAGGCAATGGTCCCCACGCCCACGATCCGGCCGTCCACGATGGCCACGTCACCCGGGTGACGGGCACCACGCAGCACCAGGCGGCGGCTCATGCCCAGCGGCCCCACAGCACCGGCCTGTTCTTCACGCCGACCAGCCTCGCAGCGTCGGTCGGCTCACGGGGTCCACTCGGCGAACGTGTCGATCATCAGGCGTACGTCGGGGCCCAGGGGGTACAGGATCGGGCAGGTGCAGCCGTCGGCCATGTACCGGGCGACCTTCTCGCGCACCTCGTCGGCTGTACCCGCCGCGCAGATCATCTGCACGATGTCGTCGGGCACCAGCTTGGAGGCGGCCTCCACCTGGTCGTGGGTGGCAGGCCAGGTCAGCACCCTGCCGATCTCCTCGAGCACCGACTCGGGCACGCCGGAGGCCTTCATGATGTGCGGCTGCTGGCCCAGGTACTGGGTGACCATGAGCCGGGCTCCGTCCAGGGCCTCGGCGCGGGTCTCGGCCACCGAACACACCACCAGCTGCGGCCGGTCCAGGTCGTCCAGCGACCGCCCGGCCCGGGCCGCGCCGTCGGCCAGGCGGTCCATGGCCCGCCGGTTGTACTCGGGCGACACCAGGTAGTTCAGGACCACGCCGTCGGCGATCTCGCCGGTCAGCTCCAGCATCCTGTCGCCGGTGGCGCCGATGTAGATCGGGACGTCCTTGGGTCGACGCTCCTGGTAGACGTAGTCCAGCTCGACGCCGTCGAGGTGCACGAACTCGCCGTGGTAGGTCACCGTCTCGTCGGCCAGCAGTGCCCGGCAGGCCTCCACGGTCTCCCGGATGGCCAACAACGGCCTACGACGGTCAATACCCACCTTGGAGGCCAGCGGCTCCCACCAGGCGCCGATGCCCAGGATGATCCGCCCCGGGGCCAGGTCATCCAACGTCGAGAAGGTGGATGCCAGCCGGGCCGGGTTGCGGGTCCAGCAGTCCACGACGCCGGAGCCGATCGTGATGGTCTCGGTGTTGGCGGCGAACGCCGCCATCGGCACGACGGCATCGCGTACGAGACGCGAGTCGGCCTGCCAGACAGCCTCGAAGCCGCGCTCCTCGGCGTACCGGACGTACTCGATCGCCTCCGGTATCGGATGGGCGTCCTGCAGGTAGATAGCCAACCGGGTCATCGGTTCCTCACCTTCTGTAATTCCTCGTCAGCGTTCATGCGTCCTCGATCCGGCGGTGCAGGCGCACCGCCTCCTCGGCGGCCCGGGCCCTGATCTCGTCGGGATCCACCCGGGTGGGGCGTCCGTCGACCAGCACCAGCTCGCCGTCCACCTCCACGGTGAGCGGCCCCACGCCCGTGGTGAATGCCAGGCACCACGGGTCCATGTCCGCATACGACCAGGTCACCCGGTCGGAACGGGCCTCCGGGAAGAGGTCCCATCCGGTGGCCAGCCACCCCCAGGCCACCTCCGGCGATGCGGTCACGTCGTCTTCCCGGTGTCGCACGTAGGCCAGTCGGAACTCGTCGAGCATGTCGGCACCGATGCCGTCGGAGCCCAGCGCCACCGGGTTGGCGAACCGGGCGGGGCGGGCGTAGCCGACGGCGTTGTTCATGTTGGACCGCGGGTTGTGGACCATCGTCCCGGCCAGGCCGTGGTCGTCGGGAAGGTGGACACCGTGGACGAGCATCCAGTCGTCAGAGGCCAGGTCCCGGAACCGGTCCATGGCATCCGCGTCCCCGGGGCCCTCGGCTACGTGTACGTGAACGCCCACGCCCAGCTCCGCCGCCAGGCCGGCGGCAGCCTCCAGGGTCCCGTCGGTGCAGGTGAAGGCCGCGTGCACGCCGACCATCCCGCGACCCCCGTCGCGCAGGAACCGTTCGTTCTCCGCCAGGCCCCGGAGTGCTCCATCGGCTCCGTGCCTATCGGTGATCCCGTAGGCACAGTTCACCCGGATGCCCACCTCGGCACAGGCATCCGCAATGACCGTCAGCGAGCCCTCGATGGCCTCTGGTGACTCGTGGTGGTCGATCACCGCAGTGCAACCCCGTTCCAGGGCCTCCAGGGCACCCAGCATCGCCGACCATCGGATCGACTCCAGGTCCAGCGCCCGGTCCAGGCGCCACCACACCAGTTCCAGGATCTCGACGAAACCGGACGGGGTACGCGGCGGAGCGGGCATGCCGCGGGCCAGCGCCGAGTAGAGGTGGTGGTGGGCGCAGACCAGGCCGGGCGTCTGGTTCGGGGCCAGGCCCGGTCCGACGTCAGCCGCCATCAGGCCCCACGTCCGTCCCAGTCGGCCCAGTGCTCCTGCTGACCGGGAGCGGCCATCGGCAGGCTGTCACGCCACCCACCGTCGTGGGCGTGCAGGGCAGCGGCCACGGCCCCGGCCGTCGGCACCAGGCCGATCTCGCCCACGCCCTTGATGCCGTAGGGCGAGTCGGGCTGTGGCACCTGGATCAGGCGCACGTCGACGTCCGGCATGTCCTTGGGGCGGATGATGCCGAGGCTGCGGAGGGTCACGTTGCGCGGCCGGGCATCGGCGTCGGCCGGGAATCCCTCGGTGAGGGCGTAGCCGAGCCCCATGTGGACCGCCCCCTCGACCTGACCCTCGCAGAGCATCGGGTTGACGGCCCGGCCCACGTCGTGGGCGGCCACCACCCGGTCCACGATGCCCGTCTCCGGGTCCAGGACCACCATCTGGGCGGCGTACCCGAAGGTGGAGTGGATGATCGGGTTCTCCACCCCGTCGCTCATCGAGTTCGTCCAGTCCACCCGGTACTCGCCCTCGTAGTCGACGCCGGTCCGACAACCGTCGGCAATGGCGACCCGGCAGGCATCGGCGACGGAGCCGGCCCCCATCAGCGTCCCGCGGCTGCCGGTGGTCTGGCCGGCACCCAGTTCCCTGGTGGTGTCCACGATCACGTCGACCAGGTCGGGGTCCACGCCGAGTTCCTCGACGGCCACCTGCACGACCACGGTGTGGATGCCCTGGCCCATCTCGGTCCAGCAGTGCCGGACCTCGATCCGTCCATCGTCTCGGAAGTGCACCACTGCCCTGGCTATCTCCTTGAAGCCGTTGCCGAGGCCGGAGTTCTTGAGGCCCAGGCCCAGGCCCACCGGCAGGCCGGCGGCCACCGCCTCGTCGTAGGCCTCCTTCACGTCGTCCAGACAGGCCCGGGCACCCAGGCAGCCGTCGTCCATGACCTGGCCGGGGCCCCAGACGGCACCGGGCGTTATGACGTTGCGGCTCCGGATCTCCCATCCGGATATCCCCACCTTCTCGGCGAGGCGGTCCATGACACCCTCCATGGCGAACTGGGCCTGGTTGGCACCGAAGCCCCGGAACGCCCCGCAGACCGGGCTGTTGGTCCTCACCGCCGTGGCCTCCACGTCGATGGTGGGCAGCTCGTAGGGGCCGCTGGCGTGTCCGGCCGCCCGCTCCAGGACCTTCATCCCCACCGATGCGTAGGGCCCCGAGTCGCCGATCATCCTGGCCCAGAGGCCGGTCAGCATCCCTTCGGCGTCGCAGCCCGCCCGGTAGGCCATCCGGATCGGATGGCGCTTGGGGTGCATGAGGAGCGACTCCTCGCGCGACAGCGTGCACTTCACGGGCTGCTCCAGGAGCCAGGCGGCCAGAGCGGTGTGGGCCTGGTTGGACATGTCCTCCTTGCCGCCGAAGGCGCCGCCGTTGGACACCAGCTCCACGGTGACCCGGTCGGTGTCGACGCCGAGCACCGACGCGATCTGGTTGCGGTCGTCCCAGACGCCCTGTCCGCCGGAGTAGACGTACAACCCGCCGTCGGCGGTCGGCACGGCGAGGGTGGACTCGGGCTCCACGAAGGCGTGCTCGATGCGCTGGGTCTGGAAGACCTCGTCGACCACGTGGGCCGAGCCGGCCAGGGCGGCCTCGACGTCGCCGCGGGCGTACGTCGACACGGACAGCACGTTTCCATCCAGTTCCCAGACGGCGTCCTCGTCGGCGGCGAGGGCCACCACCGGGTCGCTGTAGACGGTCAACGGCACCAACTCAACGTCGACCAGCGTCGCCGCCCGACGGGCGGTCTCCCGGTCGTCGGCCACGACCACGGCCAGCACGTCGCCCAGGTAGGAGGTGCGACCACCCTCGGGGATCATCACGGGCCAGTCCGTATGGATGATCCCCACCCGGTGCTTCCCCGGTATGTCAGCGGCCGTCAGCACCCGGTGGACGCCGTCGACGGCTTCTGCCGCCATGGTGTCGATCCGCACCACGTCGGCACGGGCGTGGTCGGCCAGCCGGAGCGCTGCGTGCAGCATGCCGAGAGGCGCCATGTCGTCGATGAAGGGACGGTCACCGAGGCTCAGCTCGGTGGCCTCCACCTTCACCCCGCTGGTCCCGATGCCACCGCGGGGCATCGCCACCGGGATCCCACCCGAAGCCAGGGACTCCACGGCGTCCAGGATCTTCACGTAGCCGGTGCACCGGCAGAGGTGTGCGCCCAGGTGGCGTGACGCATCGTCACGGGTCAGGGCGGTGCCCTTCTTGTCCACGAGGGCCTTGGTGCGCATCAGGATGCCCGGCGTGCAGAAGCCGCACTGCAGGGCGCCATGGGCGGCGAAGGCTGTGGCGTAGCGCTCCCGCTCATCGTCTGGAAGACCCTCCAGGGTCGTGATCGACGCCCCCTCGGCCTTCTCCATGGACGTCTGGCAGGCGATCCTGGCCTTGCCGTTCACCAGCACGGTGCAACAGCCACACTGGCCCGACGGCGCACAGCCGTCCTTGGGCGAGGTGATGCCCAGCTCGTCGCGCAGGGCGGCCAGCAGGTGGGGATGGTCGCCGGATGCCTCGACCGGCGCCCCGTTCAGATCAAAGGTGGTCATTGCCTGTCCTCACCGGGCTCCCGGTGTGGCTGTCGGCTGGCTTTCATGGCGACCAGGACATCGGCGGGAACCTCCGGCCCCCGCTGGGCGGTGATCCGACCGTAGACCTCGGGCCTGCGGTACCTGTCGAAGTCGAACAGCGTTTCCTTGTAGTTGGCGCACATGTCCAGGTCCACCTCGGCCACGGCCAGCTCGTCACCGTCGGTGGTGCACAGCGCTGCGATCTCGCCCGATGGGGCGACGATGGCGCTCTCCCCCAGCAGGGTGCACCCCTCCTCCTCGCCGGCCTTGGCCACGCCGACGACCCACATGCCGTTCTGGTAGGCGCCGGACTGCAGGACCAGGTGGTTGTGGAATCCCTGCAGGCGGTCCTGGGTCGGATCCGGGGCGTAGTGGACGGGCGTGTTGTATCCGATGAGGGCCAGCTCGCAGCCCTGCAGTCCGAGCACCCTGTAGGTCTCCGGCCAGCGGCGGTCGTTGCAGATGGCCATGCCGACCACCCCGCCGAATGCCCCATGCACGGCGAAGCCGTCGCCCGCCTCGAAGTAGTACCGCTCCAGGTGCTGGAAGGCCCGCCACGGCTCGTGCTCGGAGTGGCCCGGTAGGTGCACCTTGCGGTACCGGCCGACGATGGAACCGTCCCGCTCGACGAGGATCACCGTGTTGTAGCGGTGGCCGTCCGACGTCAGCTCGGCGTAGCCGAGGTGGAACCCCACCCCGAGGCGCCTGGCCTCCTCGAAGAGGGGTCGGGTCTCCGGGCCCGGCATCTCGGTCTCGTAGAAGTGGTCTGAGTCGGACAGGTCGTCCACCCACCAGCGGGGAAAGAAGGTGGTGAGGGTCAGCTCCGGGAACACCACCAGGTCGCAACCAGCCGCTGCGCCGGAGCGGAGCAGCGCCACGAGCCTCTCGACGACCTCGGGCCGGGTGTCGGCCAGCTGGATGGGGCCCATCTGCGCCGCGCCAACCGTCAACACCCGGCTCACCGGGTGCCCCCGGCGGCGTCGGTGGATGCCACGTCGCGCCCCTGCGGAGCGCTGTTCATCGAGAGGTCCATGGCGTCCAGCGCCAGCATGCTTCCCAGCAGGACGTCGGCGCCGGCCACCAGGTCGTCGGGCTCGGTGTACTCGGCCGGGTTGTGGCTGATGCCGTCGCGACTCGGCACGAAGACCATGCCCGTCGGACAGAGTCGGGCCATCATCTGGGCATCGTGTCCGGCGCCCGACGGAAGCCGCTTCACGGAGTGGCCCAGCTCGGCGGCGACGGCAGCGACGGTGTCGACCACCCGGTCGTCGAACGCCACCGGCTGGAACCTGGCCAGCGTGCGCTCGGCGACGGTGACCCCCTCGGCGGCGGCGGCCTCGGCCACGAACCGGGCCAGGTCGGCCTCCGCCTCCACGAGGAGGGCCTCATCGGTGTTGCGGAGGTCCACGGTCATGGTGGCGCTGCCGGCGACGACGTTGACCAGGTTGGGGTGGAGCTCCAGGCTCCCGACGGTGGCCACCTGACGGCCACCCATCCGAATCGCCAACTGGCGTACGTGGGCGGCGATCGCGGCCGCCACGTAGCCGGCATCGTGGCGGAGGTGCATGGGCGTGGTGCCGGCATGGTTGGACTGGCCGGTGATGGCCAGCTCCGTCCACGAGATTCCCTGCACTCCGGTCACGGCCCCGATCGTGACACCATCGGCCTCCAGCACGGGTCCCTGCTCCACATGGAGCTCCACGAATGCCCGGGGGGCGACGCCGGGGCACGGTGAGGTTCCCCGATAGCCGATGCGGTCCAGCTCCTCGCCCAGAACCGTGCCGTCGATGCCCACGACGTCCAGGGCCTCCTCCAGGCCCATGCCTCCCGCGTACACGAGGCTGCCCAGCATGTCCGGTTGGAACCGGGCGCCCTCCTCGTCGGTGAAGAAGGCGACCGCGAAGGGATGCTCCGTCGTGATCCCGTTGAATTCGAGGGTCTCGATCACCTCGAGGCCTGCCAGCACCCCGAGGTTGCCGTCGAAGCGGCCGCCCGTCCGGACGGTGTCTATATGGCTCCCGGTCATGATCGGGGCGCCGTCGGTGCGCCCGGGCCGCACACCCACGACGTTGCCGATGCCGTCCATGCTGATGTCCAGGCCCAGGTCGGTCATCCAGGTCACGACCAGGTCACGGCCGTCCCGGTCCTCGTCGGTCAGGGCCAGGCGACACGAGCCACCCCCCTCGATCGGGCCGATGGTGGCCAGGTCGTCGATGCGGCGTAGTAGCCGATCGCCGTCTATGTGCAGGTCACTCACCGGTCGGCTCCCGCCGAGGCGTCGGCCAGGGCAATGTCGGCCGGGCGTACGGGCACACGGGCCAGCTCCAGGCCCGTGGCATTGCGTAGGGCACCGACCACCGCTGCGGTGGACGAGATGCAGGGCGGCTCCCCGATTCCCTTGGCCCCGAAGGGTGCCCCCGGCTCGGGCTGTTCTATGAGGGCCGCTATCTCCAGCGGTGGCATGTCCAGGGCGGTGGGCACCAGGTAGTCGGTGAACGATGCATTGCGGATCCGGCCGTTATCGACCAGGACCTCCTCCATGACGGCCAGCCCGACGCCCTGCGCTGCACCACCCTCCAGTTGTCCGACGGCCTGGACCGGGTTCAGCACCCGTCCCACGTCCTGGGATGTGGTCAGCTCCACGACCCGCACGAGGCCGAGGTCCGGGTCCACGTCGACTATGGCCCGGTGGGCTGAGACGGCGAACGAGACGTGCGCATCGCCCTGGCCGTCCTCGTCCAGCGGCGACGTCGGGGCGTGGCGATGGACCACGTCGGCCGACAACGGTTCTGCGGTGACCTCGGCCAGGTCCACGGACACGCTCCCGGAGAGCGACTCCACCCGACCCTCCACCAGGACGAGGTCGTCGACCGGTACGTCGTGGGTCACCGCCACCCGGGCCACGACGGCGGCCCGAACCTCCTCACAGGCCTTCTGTACGGCACCGCCCGACATCCACGTCTGGCGGCTGGCCGAGGTGGAGCCGGCCGACCCGATGCCCATGGTCTGAACCGGGGCGAGGACCACCTCGTCCACCCCGAGTACCTCGCGGGTGATCTGGCCGACCAGGGTCACGAAGCCCTGTCCCACCTCGGCACAGGCACACGTGATCGTCGCCACGCCGTCACGCAGCTCGCACCGGGCGGCCGACGAGTCGTCGAAGCCCTCCGAGAACATGAGGTTCTTGAACCCCACGGCCAGCGCCTCGCCACGCACCACGTGGTCGGCGTCGGCGGTACGTCCGGCACCGCCAGGCCGGGTCATGGGCTCGTCGGACCTGACGGCTGCCGATGGATGCTCCGCGCACGTACGGATCACCTCGGCCACCGGGAGCGTGCCGGTCAGCACCTGTCCGGTGAGCAGGCGGTCACCGGGTGCCAGCGCGTTCTTCAGCCGTAGCTGGATCGGGTCCATGTCCAGGGCGGCGGCCAGGCGGTCCATCTGGGCCTCATGGGCCATGCAGGTCTGGACCGCCCCGAATCCCCGCATGGCCCCGCACGGCGGGTTGTTGGTGCGAACCACCACACCGTCGATATCGGCCGACGGGACCCGGTAGGGCCCGGCCGCGAAGCAGGTGGCGTTGGCGATCACCGCGCCGCTGGAGGAGGCGTACGCCCCGCCGTCGAGGAGCAGGCGGGCCTCCACCCGGACCAGCGTGCCGTCGGTCTCGGCGTGGTGGCGATACCACATGCGGGCCGGGTGCCGGTGCACGTGTCCGTGGAAGCTCTCCTGGCGTGAGTAGACCATCTTCACCGGCCGACCTGTGTGCATGGCGAGCATGCAGAGGTGGACGTGCAGGCTGAGGTCCTCCCGGGCGCCGAACGCCCCGCCCACGCCGGCCAGGGTCAGCCTGACCAGGTCGGGGTCCATGCCCAGGCAGTCGGCCACCTGGTCGCGGTCCACGTGGAGCCACTGGGTGGCGATGAACAGGTCGACTCCGCCGTCGGCGGCCGGAACGGCCAGCCCGGACTCCGGTCCGAGGAAGGCCTGGTCCTGCATGCCCACCTCGTAGGTGCCCTCCACCGTCACCAGGCCCTCACGGTCGGCGGCCGACGGGTCGCCGTGGCGCAGGTGGATGCGACGGATGAGGTTTCCGTCCGGGTGGATCGGCGTGGCCGTCTCCGCCCGGGACGGGTCCACGAGCGGCTCGGTCACCTCGTAGCCGACCTGTATGGCGGCGAGTGCCCGACGAACGGTGTCGGGATGGTCTCCAGCCACGATGGCCACCGGTTCGCCCGCGTAGCGCACCACATCGCCGGCCAGCACCGACTGGTCGAGGTGCTCCAGGCCGAAGGTGGCCCTCCCGGGCACGTCGGCGTGCGTCAGGACGGCGTGAACGCCGGTCACGGCCACCGCCGGTCCCACATCGATCGACGAGATCCGGGCTGAAGGGTGGGGCGACCGGAGGGTGCCGCCCCAGAGCATCCGGTCGTGCCGGAGGTCGCTGGAGAAGGCGAAGGCACCGGTCACCTTGGGAATCGCGTCGGGGCGCTGGACGCTCTCCCCGATCCCGGAGGGGCGGGTCCGCCCACGGGTCGGCGTGGCCCGGACCTCGCTCATGAGCGGGCCTCCCGCCGCATGGCGGCCGCCCGGTCCACGGCTTCCAGGATCCGGCCATAGCCGGTACACCGGCAGAGGTTGCCGCTGATTGCCTCGCGCACGGTCAGGTCGTCGGGATCCGGCTCCTCGCACAGCAGGGCGTCCACGGCCATGAGCAGTCCCGGGGTGCAGAAGCCGCACTGGACCGCGCCGGCCTCCACGAACGCCCGTTGCACGTCGGACAACGCTCCGGCCGCAGCGTCGGCATCCGAGAGACCCTCCACGGTGATGACCTGGCGATCGGCGGCAGCTTCGGCAAGCACCAGGCAGCTGCAGACCAGGTCGCCGTCCAGGCGGACCGAGCAGGACCCGCACTCCCCCTCCTCGCAGGCGTTCTTGGATCCGGGGAGGCCCAGGCGTTCCCGCAGGACGAACAGGAGGCTCTCACCGGGATGACCGTCGACCACCTCCACGGGCCGGCCATTGACGGCGAAGCGGTACGGGTCGGTGCTCACGCCGCATTCTCCCGGGCCATTCCGAAGGCCCTGACCAGGGTACGACGAGCCATCACCCCGACGACGTGCCTGCGGTAGGCGGCCGTTCCCCGGTGGTCGTCGATTGGGCGGGCCACATCGGCCACCAGCTGGCCGAACCGATCCACGTCGCCAGCCGTGGGCGGTCGTCCGCCCTCCCAGTCGATACGGCCGCCGATCATCACCTCGGCCTCGGTGGCCCGCAACGGCACCGGGGCCACGGATCCCAGGCCGACACGGACCGTCCGTCCGGGAGGGTCCACCACGAGGGCGAGGGAGGCCACCGAGATGACCATGGCGTTGCGTGGCCCTACCTTCATGAACTCCTGGGGGCCGTGCAGGATCGGGACACTCACGGCGGCGATCAACTCACCGGCGGAGAGGGCGTTGGCCTTGACGCCCACGACGAACTCGTCGAGGGGAAGGTGCCTTACGCCGTTCGACGAGCGGAGTTCGACCACGGCATCCAGGGCGACGAGCACCGGCAGCATGTCGCCGGCCGGCGATGCCGTGGCCAGGTTTCCGCCGATGGTGCCGGTGGCCCGGATCTGCGGTGAACCGACCGTGCGGGCGGCCTGTCCAAGGGCCGGCACGAGGGCGCCGAACCCGGGATCGGCCATCTCCGCATAGGTCATCCCGGCGCCGATTCGCAGGAGGTCCCCCTCGCGGATCCACCCCCGAAGCTCGGGGACCCGGTCGATCACCACCACGTTGTGGATGCTGCGGTCCCCACGGTTCACCTGGACCATGAGATCCGTGCCCCCGGCCAGCACGGTCGCGGTCGGATCGGCGGCCAGGGCCTCACAGGCGTCCTCCAGCGTGCGCGCAATGGTCACCGTCACCTCGTAATGCTGCCGTCTCTCGGCTCTCGCGTCAACATTTTGTCAACTTAGCGGACCTGACTAGGGTTGCATCGTGATCCGGCCCATGCATCCCCTGCTGGAGGCGATCCAGCCGATAGCCGATGCCATCGGCTGCACTATCCTCACTGCCGGGGAACTGGCCGAGTCGGACCTGCCGCTGGTCTGGGAGGGCGAGGTGGTCGGCGGCCTGCGACGACCCGACCTGCACCGTGCCCTGGTCACCCTGCTGACGGCCGCCGAGCACGAGATCGGGCTGCCGTGTGCCGAGATGGACCGGTCCCAGAAGCAGGTGGCGGTAGCGCTGCTGAACGAATGGGGGGCCTTCACGCTCCGGAAGTCTGTCGAGGACGTGGCAGAGGCCCTCGGGGTGAGCCGCTTCACCGTCTACAACTACCTGGAGCGCGCCGAAGCCGACGGCTAGGCGCCACCGGTCGGGACTTCGGCCCCGGTCGCCTCTCCCGACCCGAACCGCCATGGCGGCCACCGGTACGGTCCAGCAGCATGGATGACACCACCCAGCCTGACGACCAACGCACCACCCACCACGATGACGACCTGGCTCGGGTGGACGCCGTCGGGCTGGCCACCATGATCCGCTCCGGAGACCTCTCTGCGGTCGAGGCCGTACAGGCCACGATCGACCGCATCCAGCGCCTCGACGGAGACCTGAACGCGGTCATCCACCGCCAGTTCGAACAGGCCCTGGAGCTGGCGGCCTCCGACGACCTACCCGATGGGCCGTTCCGAGGCGTTCCGATGCTCATCAAGGACCTCTGGGCCGAGGAGGCCGGCCAGCCCCAGCACGGCGGGATGCAGGCCCTGAAGGACGCCGGGTTCACCGCGGACGCCGACTCGAACCTCGTCATCCGCTACAAGCAGGCGGGCTTCATCAACGTGGGTCGCACCAACACGCCGGAGCTGGGCCTCGTCGCCACCACCGAGCCCCACGCCTACGGGCCCACGCACAACCCCTGGAACCCCGACCACAGCCCCGGCGGTTCCTCCGGCGGAGCCGCCGCCGCGGTTGCCTCGGGCATGGTCCCGGCCGCCAACGCCAGCGACGGCGGCGGTTCCATCCGCATCCCGGCCGCCATGTGCGGGCTGGTCGGCCTGAAGCCATCCAGGGGTCGGATCTCCCAGGGCCCGAAGGAGGAGTGGAGCTTCTCCTGCCAGCACGTCGTGACCCACACGATGCGCGACACCGCTGCCATCCTGGATGCATGCGCCATCCCCTTCCCCGGCGACGGCGTGGTGGCCCCCGACCACGGACGCCCCTACGCCGACCGGGTCGGCACCGATCCGGGCCGACTGCGCATAGGCCTCATGCCGGACAACCACCGGGTCCCCACGCATGCGGACTGCGAGGCGGCCACCCGTCGGACAGCCGACCTGCTGGCCGACATGGGCCACGACGTGACCGAGTCACGTCCCGAGGCGTTCGCTCAGATCGGGGAGCTGAAGGAGCTCGTCTGGGCCTTCAACCTGAACTGGGGCGTGGGAGCCGTCGTGAGCATCGAGACCCTGGGCGCCAGGCTGGGACGCACGATCACGGAAGACGACGTGGAACCCGGCACCTGGTTCCTGGCCGAGCGCGGCCGCGGGATCGCCGCACCGGACTACGCCAGGGCACAGGCCGTCATGGGCACCTGGCGCAGGGCGCTGGCAACCTGGTGGGAGGACTTCGACCTGCTGCTCACCCCGACCACGGCCGCTCCGCCGCCCCGTCTGGGCCAGCTCACCCCGACCGCCGACGACCCGGTGCGCGGCTCGAAGGGATCCATCCCCTACTCGGTGTTCACCGCTCCGTTCAACACCTCGGGCCAGCCGGCCATCTCGCTGCCGCTCGGCTCGTCGAACGGGCTACCCGTCGGGGTGCAGCTGGTCGCCGCCTATGGCCGTGAGGACCTGCTCATCGCTGCCGGAGCGCAACTCGAGGCCGAGGTGCGCTGGTCTGAGGACAGGGCGCCCATCCACGCCTGAGGCGAGGTCAGGAGCCGGGCAGGGAGGACCCCAGAAAGGCCACCCCCGGGAGGTCCTCGAACGCCCCCTGATCGGCCGACACGACCACACGATCCGACGCCGCAGCGGTCGCCGCGACCATCAGGTCGTGGTGTCCCCTTCGTCGACCCGACCGTCGGGTGTGGGCGATCAGGCGACCGTGCTCCCTGGCCACCTCCAGGTCATAGGGAACGACCTCGACGCTTTCGACAATCCGGTCCACGAACGCCTGTCGCTGGGCCCGCCGGTGCTCGGAGGCGAGGTGGACGCCGGTCTCCAACTCGGCGACAGCCACAGCGGGAATGGCTACGTCGTCCTCGTCGAGGATCGCTTCATGGAGTTCCACACCACCACGTTCCAGGTCAACCAGGAACGTCGTGTCGAGGAGCAACCGGGTCACGAATCGCCCTCGTAGCCGATGAACTCCCGGAGGGAACGCAACTCTGACACCCAGTAGTGGTCGGGAGGCCCCTCGGCGAGCAGGCGTCGCACCGCCGCACCGTTGGGCCGTGGTGGCGCTCCCAGTTGGGCGATGACATGACCGCGACGGGTAATCGTGAAGGTCTCGTCCCCGTGCTCGACTGCGTCCAGGAGGTCAGCGAAATTCCGGGAGGCCTCGGTGGCTGAAATCTCCGACATGGGAATCAGATTATCAGATACGGGGTCTGAACGGGAATAGCCCGCTCGCCTCAGGCGTCGAGTACAGCGGTACCGGCCGACGAGAGGTCCACCACCGGCGGCTCTGTGGACCACGGGAAGTTGATCCACCTGTCGGTATGGCGCCAGACGTACTCGCAGTCGACCGTCGACTGCGGCTTCTGGTACAGCACGGCGGAACGCACCTCGGCCACCTGGGCCAACGCCGTCTCGCGCACCAGGGCCAGGGTGTGGCCGGTGTCGGCCACGTCGTCGACGATGAGGATCCGCTTGTCCCCGAGGTCCACCCAGTCCACGTAGGGCGGGAGGATCACCGGGATGTCCAACCGCTCGTCCACGCCGGTGTAGTACTCGACGTTCATCACATAGAGGTTCTTGACCGCCAGGGCGTAGCCCAGCGAACCGGCCACGAAGAGCCCGCCACGGGCGATGCACAGGATCATGTGGGGCCGGTAGCCATCCTCGGCGACCATCCTCGCCAGCTGACGAACCGCCGTCCCGTAGCCGGTCCAGTCCATCTCCTCCCGCTCGGCCACCGCTGCTCCCATCATGTGCCTGGCGAGGCCCGGGCCCGGGCGTCGCTGTGGCCGGGAAACCTACCCCGCGGATCCGGCCCGGTCACCGGTCGGCCGGGGTGCGGTCGCAGGGCTCAGTCGTAGGTGGCGGCGACCCTCCACACGCCACCCTCCAGCACCACCAGGCGGGCGGTCCCGTCGGCCGCCACCACCTGGAGGCGTGCGCAGCGCCTCCGGCGCCTCGGATCCCACCATCGCTCGTCCAGCGGCCACGGACCTGCCCATGCCACCACCCGGTCCCCCGCCCCCGTGGCCGCCGACCCGCCCGGTGCGGGAGGCGACAGCAGCAGGTGCGGTGGTGCCGACAGCACTCCCCGCCCGTCGACCACCACCATTCGACCGGCTGCGTCGCGGACCTCCACGGTGGCCGGATCCACGTGGACCGCTGCTGGAAGGGGGCCGGGCAGGGCCCCCGGCCACGGTGGCCCATCGGCCCCTGCCGCCACCACCCGGGACGGGTGGCCGGGCCCGTCGCCATCCCTACGGACGAACGGCACCAGGGCCAGGCACTCCCCCGGATCCCGGCCACCCCGCCACTCCGGCACCCGCACCGAGCCGGGCCCCACCAGGCCCTCCACCCGGGTACAGGCCCGGGCCGCCCGCTCGTCGGCCGCCGACGCCCCACCCCAGAACCCCTGCTGGCGGCCGGTGGCCGGCACCACCTCGTCAGGGACCAGGACAAGCCTGGTGATCCCCGACGTGGGCCGGGTCGCCGGTGGCCCGTGGAGCCACCCCTCCAACTGCCATCGCACCCGGTCGGCCACCGCCCCCGGGCCCAGCACGCCCTCGTCCCGCCATCGCCGGGCCAGCCTCTCCCCGTGCTCCGTCTCAGCCTCTATCAGCACCAGGGTGCAGGCCAGGCCGCGATCCGAGAGCCGGCCATGGAGGGCCTCGGACAGAGACCGGGCGGCGAACGCCACCTGGTCGACGCGCTCCACCGGCGGATCGAAGGCCACGGACACCTCCAGGTCCGGCGGTACCGGTCTCGGGTCAGGTGGCCGCCCATCCATCCCGGATGCCAGGCGGTGGGCGTCGCGTCCCTCGGCCCCGAAGCGGGCGACGACGTCGCCGGCGGGCAGGGCCGCGAACGCACCCAGGGTGTCCAGCCCCAGGCGGACCAGGACATCCACCAGCGCCGGACGCCCCAGCACCGCGACCGGCAGCGGGGCCAGGAAGGCTGGTACCCCACCCGGCGGAACCACCACCGCCCCGCCCCCGTCCACGACCGAGGCATCGGCCGCCCCGGCAGCCAGGCCGGCGGCGAACCTCCCATCGGCCACGCCGATCCCGCACCCCGGATGTCCGGCCGACGATCCCACCAGGTCGTCCAGGGCAGCTACCACCAGCCGGGCGGTCCTACCCACGAGGTTCACCTCACCACCGGAGAGGCGGACCGGGCCCCTCACCCCGAAGGCGCACGACCCCGGACGCCACGCCTCCAGCCACGGGGTGACGTCTTCGAGGGCTGCCGCCACGACCTCGAACCGGCGGGCCTCCCGGGAATCGTCACGCTCCAGCACCCGGACCTCCGGACACCGGAACTGGGCTTCCCGCAACCGTTGTCCCCGGGCCACCCCGGCCTCCCGGGCGGCTGGCGTGGTTGCCACCACCCGACCGGAGGCCAGTACCAGCGCAGGCTGCAGCGGCCCGACCCCCAGGGCCGTCAACGGCCAGTCGGGACACCGGACCACCAGGGTCCGGACACCGGCATCAACGGCCGCTGCGCCGCTCACGCTCCGCCGGTCATCCCGTCCGGGCCGGGCAGCAGCAGCTCCGTGCGGCGACCGGTGGATTCCATACCCCTGCCGGATGCGGTCACGCCCGCCCGACGGGACCACAACCGGCCGTGCCCAGCATCGGGTCCGGTCCAGGTGGCCGCACCCACGACCAGGCGCAGGTCGAGTCGATCGGGCCACGGGCCGGCTCCGAGGTGGAACAGCACCGAACCCCGTTCCCGGCACCGGGCGGCCAGGCGACGGGCGTCGACCGCCCCGACACGGTGCCGGGGCGCCACCATGACGAGGTCGAACGCCCCCACCAGGGTGGCCACCACCGGCCCCCAGCCCGTCGGGTCAGGGGCCTCCACCACCACCAGGCGCTCCATGGCCAGGCCCTGTCCGGCCGCCGCCGCCAGGCCCAGATCGGGGTCCCCGACCACGGCGATCCAGGAACCGGTGGCCGTGGCCCGGACCATCATGGCTATGGCCAGGGAACGGGCTCCCACCCCCGATATGCCGATCGTGATGCCCCGGCGGAGTCCCCCCGGGAACAGCCCGGCGAGGGCCGGCAGCACCGGCAGGGCCCGTTCCACGGCCAGGACGGTGGGTCGGGTCCAGCTGGCTACCTCACCCACCGTGGGCACGGACCGTGGCCGGGACGGCTCAGCGCCAGGCTCGGCCCGTTCCTCCTCCGCCAGGTCGTCGAACGGATCGGGCTCAGCCAGCAGGGAGGCTGGAAACCGGTGGGGTGCGGCCATGTCCCAGTATCGAACATATGTTCGATACTGGCAAGGGGGGCCGTGGCCTCACGACGGTGGCGGGTCGGCGTGCTGGCGGATCCAGGCGTGCATCGCGATGCCGGATGCCACCCCGGCGTTGATCGACCGGGTGGACCCGTACTGGGCGATCGAGCAGACCATCGTCGCCGCCTCCCGGACCTCGTGGGAGAGCCCGGGGCCCTCCTGCCCGAAGACCAGCACGCACCGCTCCGGCAGGGCAGTCGACTCCAACGGCACCGAGCCGGGCAGGTTGTCGATCCCGACAACGGCCAGGCCGGCGGTTGCGGCCCAGGCCACCAGGTCGGCCACGTCCGGATGGTGGGCCACGTGCTGGTAGCGGTCCGTGACCATGGCACCCCGACGGTTCCAGCGGCGGCGGCCCACTATGTGCACCCCGGCGGCCATGAAGGCGTTGGCGTTGCGTACAACCGTGCCGATGTTGAAGTCGTGCTCCCAGTTCTCCACCGCCACGTGGAACGGATGCCGGCGACCGTCCAGGTCGGCCACGATGGCCTCACGCAACCAGTACCTGTAGCGGTCCACGACGTTGCGCCTGTCGCCGCCCGCCAGCAGCTCCGGGTCCAACCGGGCGTCGTCGGGCCACGGCTCCGGGTGTGGTCCGACGCCGACCTCGTCAACCACGTTCAGTCCAGGATCGCCTGGTTGACCAGCGCGCGGAGGTCCCATCGCAGCGACACGTGGGTACCCGACGGCACCAGCTGGGTCATGAAGACCGCATGGATCCCCTCGGCGGGGTCCACCCAGAAGGCGGTGCTGGCCATCCCACCCCAGGAGGCCTCTCCACGTGACGCCATGATCCTCCCGACAACCGGGTCCTCGACGGTGGCGAAGCCCAGGCCGAAGCCGCAGCCGGCGAAGAAGCCCGGGGTGTAGAGGTGGTCTCCGACCTGGTCCAGGTGGGCTCCACCGGGCAGGTGGTTGGACATCATGGAGCGCACCGTCCGCGGTCCCAGGATGCGTGCCCCGTCCAGCTCCCCGCCACCCAGCAGCGCACTGCAGAACCGGTGGTAGTCGCCGGTCGTGGAGACCAGCCCGCCTCCACCGCTCTGCCACGACGGCTCCCTGTAGGCGCTCGTGGGCCCGGCGTCCAGCAGGGCCGGTTCCGACCCCGGTGCGAAGCCGTAGCAGGAGGACAGTCGTCGGACCCGCTCGTCGGGGACCAGGAACGACGTGTCGTGCATGCCCAGCGGTTCCAGGATCCGGGCTGCGAGGCAGTCGGCGAACGGTCGGTCGTCCAGCACCTCGACGACGCGACCCAGCACGTCGGTGGCCATCGAGTACGACCACCGGGTCCCGGGGTGGTGGCGGAGCGGTAGGCCAGCCAGCCTGCTGATCGTGTCAGCCAGGGTTCCCTCCCGTTCCATGGCGTCCAGGCCTGCCCGTCGGTAGATCTCGTCCACCGGGTGCTGGTCCAGGATTGAGTAGCTGAGGCCCGAGGTGTGGCTGAGGAGGTCGGCAATGGTGATGGACCGGTCGGCGGGAACCAGCTCCGGCGCATCGACCGTCCCGCCCACGAACACCTGCGGGTCGGCGAACTCCGGCAGGACATCGGCCAGCGGGTCCCGCAACCTGAGGCGGCCCTCCTCCACGAGCTGCATGACGGCCACCGAGGTGATCGGCTTGGTCATCGAGAAGATCCGCCAGAGGGTGTCGCCGGCTACGGCTACGGCGTTCTCCCGGTCGGCCAGGCCGGCCGTGGAGCGGAGCACGACGCGTCCGTGGCGGGCGACCAGCACATCGGTGCCCACCATGTGACCGTCCTCCACGAAGGCCCCTGCGAAGTCGGCCACGCGCCCGAGGCGGTCTGCATCCATGCCGACCTCAGAGGGATGGACGTCGACCTGCAGCATTTCCATGGTCGCCGAGTCTGGTGCGGAGTCGCCTACGACGCCCCAGCGGGCCTCAGCCGACGGCGTCTGTCAACTCGTCGTCGTCGGGAACCCTCACGCCCTCCACCCAGTAGAGGTAGAGGCCGGCGATGATCTCCTCGATCCCCTCAGGGTCGGAATCGGCGTCGGCCATCTCGAGGGTGACGACGCTGCCGTTCATGTGGACACCGGCGATCCCGCCACGTGCGAACAGCCGGCGGGCCAGCTCGTCGGCCGGCGTGGTTCCCGGAATGTCATCCCCGGCCCGGTAGCTCTCGTGGCCCATGCCGGTCAGGGCGCGGTTGGTCTCGAACCGGACGACGCCGGCACGCGACGACGGCCTGCGGACGACGGTGATCGGCTGTCCCATGGATCGTGAGGCTAGCGGTCGGTGTCGACGCCTCGGTGCGCCTCAGGGTCCGCCGCTCCGGAGTCGGCGACTCCAGCGGTCAGGGCACGGTCGGCCCGCTGCAGGAGGACCGCCAGGCCTATGGACACACCGGCCAGCACCGTGTGTACGACCTTGAAGCCGACCTCGTGGTCGGCGAGCAGCATGCCGGCACCCCGGACACTCCAGAAGGCGATCGTCCAGAGGCAGAAGATCGCCACCAGGCGGGTCGAGCCCAGCGGGCGCCGGTGCCAGAGGCCCAGTGGAAGCGTGGCGGTGGCGGCGGCCAGCACCAGGAAGAGGAGGGCGACGACGATCCGCCATGCCCTGTCGCCGCCCGCCAGACCGTCATCGCCGACGAGGTTCCGGATGCGGCCCACCCACACGACGGCCGTCCAGGCCACCAGGAGCCAGAGGAGTCGTACGGAGCGCTGCACGGCTCAGACGGTAGCGACCATGCACCTGCATGGACGAAGGCGACTCAGAACAGGCGTGGCGGGGCTCCGTGCCTGTCGCGGGCCGGCTCGCCGATGGCCGGCAGCCCGTGCATGAAGGACCAGGTCCGACGGTGGTACGTGGTGGCACCCCGCTCGGCCAGGGCGGCCCGGTGAACCGGGCTGGGATAGCCCTTGGACTGGGCGAACCCGAAGCCCGGGTGGCGACGGTCGGCGTCACGCAGGATCCGATCGCGGGTCACCTTGGCCACCACCGAGGCCGCCGCTATCGAGAGGCAGGTGGCGTCACCCCTCACGATGGTGCTGGCCCGTCCACCACCCACGAAGTCCCAATTGCCGTCAAGGAGTACCCGGTCCACGGCGAGGCCGAGGCCGTCGAGAGCCCGGCGGGCGGCCAGGCGTTGGGCGTCGGACATGCCGAGGTCATCGCACTCGTCGTTGCTGGCGTGGCCCACGGACCAGGCCTCGGCCCATCCGGTGATGCGGTCGAACAACGCCTCGCGCTCAGGCTCGGTGAGCATCTTGGAGTCCCGGACCCCGGTGATGCGCCGGTTCCGGTCGGGTACCACAACCCCGACCGTCAAGGGTCCGGCCCAGGCGCCCCTACCCACCTCGTCGAGGCCCGCCACCACCCGGTGGCCCGCATCCCACAGTCCGCGTTCCGCGACCAGCCCCGGGGCCTTTCCCCTCAGGGCCGCCCGCATGCGGCGTCTACCGGCCATGGTCCGACCCTAGGAGAACGATCCACCCTCGGGTGGCGGAGCAATGGGCGGACCGGAAGACGCTCCGGGTGGCGAACCGGGCACCGGTCCGGAGGATGGGCGGGGTGGGGGCACCCGACCCGCCGGGGCGGCCAGCAGGACCTCGCCGGTCGCCTCGACGGTCGAGAAGGCTGTGTCCAGGCCCGGAACACGCAGCACCACGGGTCCGTCGTCGTGACGCTCCAGTTCCCAGAGCAGGGCCGGCCTCTCGCCGTGCCACCGGATGGCGAAGCCGAGGCGGCCGTGCGGCGTGGCCAGGCCGTGCAGCTCGATGCCACCTCCCAACCAGGAGTCCGGCACGTCGACGAGCAGGTCCAGCCCGTCCACCGAGGTACGCGCCAGCCGATCGGCAAGGTGACCCAACGAGGTGGCGGCCGGGTCGGTTGCCACGAGCTCCGGTGGTCCCCCCACCTCGACGAGTCGGCCGGCGTCGACGGCCGCCCTGGCGTCGCCCAGCGCAGCGAACAGATCGGACATCCGTGCGAGGGCCCACCGGGCCGTCGGCGCATCCCCAGCCGACCTGGCCAGGTCCTCCAACTGGATCCCGTCGGTGCCCGTGAACCACCCGGGTTCACGGCCGAGCATCCAGAGCCATGCGGCAGCCACCAGACGATCTCCGGGAGGGCCATCCGAATGGAGCAGGCACTCCACCGCCCTCCGCGGAAGACCCCACCTGCACAGTTCCACGGCCCCGGCAGGGGTCGGGTCAGCCAGCATGAGGTCCACGAGGTTCCGATGTGTCGTGGCCGCAAGGGACTGGTCCGGCAGGTCCACCGTCGCCGCATCGGCCAGATGGCCCACCCACCCGGCCGTGACCCGTTCCGCCGACGGGAACACTGCCGACGGGTTGTCCACCAGGTCGCCTGCGGGCACCGCGAACCTGAGGGCCGAACGGTGGGGCAGGGGGACGACCAGCGCACCGGCAGCGGCACCGATCCGGCACCTGACGGGTTCGGGGGCGGCAATCACCGCCCGGCCACCGGTCACCGTCTCCCAGAGGTCGGCGGCCGCATCCACGATGGCGTAGCGGCCGGGTTCGCGGTCCACGACCAGCGCCGTCCCACCGTCCACCAGGAGGCGGCGGCCATCCACCGAGATGCGCCGTATCGCCCCACCGGGCGCGGCCTGGACGGTCACCGCCACGGCGACCGGAACCGGGGTCTCGTTCAGCAGCTCGACGACGACAGCCGCACCTGACGACCCGCTGGCCAGCGTCGCCCAGGTCGTCGCCACCACGTCGCCACCCGCCACGCGCATGCGGGTGACCAGCACGGGTGCCGGACCCGGGCGGTCCTGGCGCACGGCTGCTTCCACCGCCGGGGCGTACCAGCGGTCCTCGCCACCGATCCACCACTCCACCCGGTGGGAGGTTCCTGACGGATGGATGGACGCCCGGGCGTCGACCACGGCACGGAAGCCGTCGTCGGTACCCAGCCGGGTGCCCACGGGTCCGGGAACCGGAGCGCGACGCCTCCGGAGCAGGTCGGTGAACCGGAACATCAGGTGGTCGCCACCTCGGGGCCGGACCGCCGGGACATGAGCTCCGACCACACCTCGGTGGGCGACCGGCCGAGGTCGAACACCGACCGCACGCCCTCGGCCACCGGAACCTCCACGCCCACGGTGGCGGCCATCTCGCAGGCGACGGGAGCGGTGCGAACCCCCTCGGCAACCTGGTCCATGCCGGCCAGCACGCTCTCCGGCGAAGCGCCGCGCCCCACCTGCTCGCCCACCCAACGGTTCCGGCTCTGGGGGCTCATGCAGGTGGCCATGACGTCGCCCATGCCGGCCAGGCCGGCAAAGGTCATGGGGTCACCCCCCAGGGCGACACCCAGTCGGGTCATCTCGGCCAGGCCCCGGGTGATGAGCGCCGCCCGGGCGTTGTCGCCGGTGTCGAGCCCTTCGGCCATCCCGGCGGCCAGGGCGATCACGTTCTTCAGCGCCCCACCCAGCTCGCAGCCGACCAGGTCGTCGTTGGTGTAGACCCGCAACCGCTCCGACGCCAGCAGCCCCTGCAGGGCCGAGGCGGCTGACGGATCGGTGGCGGCGATGACGGTGGCCGCCGATCGCCCCTCCAGGATCTCCCTGGCCAGGTTCGGACCTGTCAGCACACCCACCGGCCGGCCGGGCAGCACGTCGGCCGCCACCTGGCTCATGCGCAGCCCGGTCGAACGCTCGAATCCCTTGGCCAGGCTGATCACGGGCGTTCCGGGTTCCACGGCATCCGCCACCGACTCCAGGACCTGGCGGAATCCGTGGGTGGGAACGCCCATCAGCAGCAGGTCGGCGCCCCGGACCGCCGACCCCAGGTCATCGGTGGCCTCGAGCTGTGAGGGCAGCGCGTAGCCGTCCAGGTAGCGGCGGTTGCCCCGGCCGGCGGCCACGTCAGCGGCCACCTCGGCCCTCCGGGACCACAGCACGGTGGGCACCACGGGAGCCAGCAGGGCGGCAACCGTCGTCCCCCAGGAACCGGCCCCGATGACCGCCACCCTCGACACCGCGCCGCCGTTGGCCATGGCGCAACCCTACGGGCCGGTACCCGGCGCCCCCGGCCCGGAACCGCAGCGCCGCCCGGAGGCGGTACGCAGCGGCGGCTGCCGGCATCGGCCCATAGGCTTCGCCGGTGTCCGGAACCGTGGCTGTGCTGATCCCGGTGAAGGCCTTCGGAGCGGCCAAGGGCCGTCTCGCCGAGGTCCTGGACGGTCAGGCCCGGGCCGACCTCGCACGGAGCATGGCCACCATCGTGGTGGCCGCAGCGGCTCCCCTCCCGGTGACCGTGGTCTGTGACGACGATGACGTGGATGCCTGGGCCCGATCGGTGGGTGCCGACGTGGTCAGGGTCGACGGACCCGGCCTGAACCGGGCGGTGGAAGCCGGAATGGAGGCGCTGGCCGCCGACGGGGTGGCGATGGTGATCGTGGCCCACGCCGACCTGCCACGGGCCACCCGACTGGACCACTGCGCAGGGTTCGACGGAATCACGCTGGTGCCGGACCGGCACCACGACGGCACTCCGGTGGCCGTGGTGCCTACCGGCACGGGCTTCCGGTTCGCCTACGGTCCCGGCTCGTTCGCTGCCCACGTGGCCGAGGCCGAACGCCTGGGGCTGGCCTGGCGCAGCCTGCTGGACCCCGACCTGGCCTGGGACGTGGACGGCCCCGACGACCTGGCGGCGCTGGAGGGCTGAGCTGGACGCCGGGTCAGCGCCGGCTGCGGCGACCCCGGCCGCCACCGGACCCGGTACCCGTGGACGGCTCCCACCGGAACCGTCGGACGGCCACGACGGCGCCGAGCAGGCCCCACGCCGCGATCCGCAGCAGCAGGCCGGGCTCCCACGCCGAGCCGGTCCGGAACGGATCGAAGGCGGCATAGAAGGCCTCCACGAACGGCTTCAACGGAAAGACGTCACCGGCGACGTCCAGCCAGCGGGCCGGATCCGGCACGACCACGAACACGTTGGAGATGAACGCCACCGGCAGGATCGTGGCCTGGGCCAGCGCCGGCGCCGACTGCCCCGACGGAGCGATCGATGCCAGGGCCAGGCCCAGCAGGGAGAAGGAGGCCACGCCCACCACGAAGGTGACCACGGCCGCCGGGATCCTGTCGGCCTGCATCTCGAGGCCGTAGAGGCCGAAGCCGACGGCCAGCATCACCAGCGAGCCGACCACCGCTATGACGACGGCTGATCCGACGATCCCGCCCATGTAGATCCATCGGGGCAGCGGCGTGCTGCGGATCCGCATGAGGACCCCCTCGTCCCGATAGATGGCCGTGGTGATCCCGATGTTGGTGTAGGTGGCCGAAACGGCCGTGAACACCGCCAGGCCCGGGGCGTAGAACTGCGCAGCTGCGACCGCCTCACCGGGGGCCACGTGGATGTCGTCGAAGATCGCCCCGAAGAGGAGCAGGAAGATGAGCGGGAAGGCCAGGGTGAAGAACGCCGAGATGGCCGTCCGCCGGAACAGGCGGTTCTGGTAGCCGACCTGTCTGGCCAGCAGCCCCAGCGACGAGGGGAAGCGGTCAGACACCGGCGAGCCCTCCGGCTTCGGGGTCGTCGGGGTCCCCGCCGTGGCCGACGAGGTCCAGGTAGACGTCCTCGAGGGTCGGGCGGTTCACCTCCAGTCCGTCCAGTTCCAGGGAGCGCTCCAGCGCCCACGTGGTGAGGTGGTGCAGGTCGGCTGTGGGAGCCGGGGTCCTGACCTCCAGCATGCCGTTGCGCAGCGAGGCCCGGCCGGTGAGGGCGGACAACAGGCCGTCAACGGTGCCGCTGGCCTCCACGGGGAATCGGACCCGGATCAGCGTGTCGCGATCGGCGCCGCCTCGAAGTTCGTCGGGGGTACCCGTGGCGACCACCCGACCACCCGAGATGACCAGGACGCGGTCGGCCAGGGCCTCCACCTCGTCCATGTAGTGGCTGGTCAACAGGATGGTCTTTCCGAGCGAACGCAGGCCGGCCACCATCTCCCACGCCTGGCGACGGGCCGACGGATCGAAGCCGGTGGTCGGCTCGTCCAGGAACAGCAGGTCGGGATCGCCGATCAGGCCGGTGGCCAGGTCGATGCGTCGTTTCTGTCCGCCCGACATGCGATGTGTCCGCCGGTCACCCAGGCCCTCCAGGCCCACAAGGGCCAGCACATCGTCAACCGGTAGGCGCCGCCTGTAGCAGGCGCCGTAGTGCTCCAGCACCTCGCGCACGGTCAGCTCCCGCTCGATCCCGACCTCCTGGAGGACGATTCCGATGCGGTCCCGGAGTTCCCGATCGCCATCGGCGGGGTCCCGACCGAGCACCTCGACCGTGCCGCCGTCCCGATGCCGATGGCCCTCCAGGATCTCGAGCGTGGTCGACTTGCCCGCCCCGTTGGGCCCCAGCAGGGCGAACACCTCGCCCGGTTCCACGGTGAAGGAGAGGTCGTCGACTGCCAGCACGTCGCCGTAGGACCTGGTCAGGTTGGAGACGGCGACCGCTGGCACGTCGGCGACCCTACCGGTCGGGTTCGCGGCCTCCGGCGCCACGACCGGTCGGTTGGTTCCGGTTCCTTTGCACCGCAGCGCCCGCCTGCCAGACTCCGGTCCCATGGAGACAGTTGGCTTCGAGCACATGGTGGACGGCACCCCCGAGGACTACGAGCTGATCGGCCGCGAGCTGGTGGCCCACAAGGCCGCCCACCTCACCGACCACCTGCTGGCCACCCTGAAGGCCATGGCCGGGCCGATGCTGGGCTACCCGGTGGACCGGTTCCACCACAGCCTCCAGAGCGCCACCCGGGCACTACGCAACGGCGAGGCCGACGAGATGGTGGTGGCCGCCCTGCTGCACGACGTGGGTGATCCCATCGCCCCGGAGAACCACAGTGCCGTGGCCGCCGACATCCTGAGGCCCTACGTGGACGAGCGCACCCACTGGATCGTCCGGCACCACGGCGTGTTCCAGGGGTACTACTACTTCCACCATATGGGAGCCGACCCCGATGCCCGGGAGCAGTTCCGGGAGCACGAGTGGTTCGACGACTGTGCGGCGTTCTGCGCCGAGTACGACCAGAACTGCTTCGAGCGGAACTACGACGAGATGGCGCTGGAGGACTTCGAGCCGCTGGTGCGCGAGGTCTTCTCACGCGACAGCCGCTACCCCCTCCCGTCCATGACCCTGGCCTGAGGCGCCGTCACCCGTCCTCCGGCGAGCGTCCGGACGGCCCCGCACTAGGGCTCCAGGACCACCTTGATGGCGCCGGCGGAACGATCGGCGGCCACCCGGAACGCCTCGGGAGCGTCGTCCAGGGCGAAACGGTGGGTGATGACCGCCTCGGACAGCTCGGGAACCGCCGCCAGCAGCGCCGCAGCCTCGTCCACCTCACGCACGTCCGGCCCGTGCCGACCCGAGCAGCCATACATGGACGACGGCCTGAGGCTGACCTCCTTCAGGAACATGGACATGACGTTCGGGATGGCTATCCCGTCCCAGTAGACGGCCGGTATCGACACCGTCCCACCCGGGCGGGCGTGGTCGATGGCCGCCACCAGGGCACTCTCGGTGCCGGCGGCCTCGATGACCACGTCGTACTCACCGGAGGCCGCAGTTCCGGCACCCAGGCGTTCGCCGGCCGCCACCTGGTGGGCGTGGCGGGCTGACAGGTCCACCTCGGCACCCACGTGGAGGGCTGCGGCCACAGCGGTCAGGCCGATGGTCCCGCCACCCACTACCAGCACCCTCTGGCCGGGCTGCACCCCGGCCACGTTCACGGCGTGCACCGACACGGCGATGGGCTCGACCAGGCAGGCGTCGCCCACGGGGACGCCGTCAGCCAGCGGGACGAGGCAGGCCGGGTCCACCAGGATCCGGTCGGCCATGCCCCCGTCCATGGCCAGGCCATAGAGCGCCATGGCCCGGCACTGCTGCTCGGCACCAGCGGCACACCGGTCGCAGGTACCACAGGCCAGCGTGGGCCTGATGGCCACCTCCGTGCCGTCGACGAGTCGGCCCGCCACCTCGTGGCCGAAGGTATTGGAGAGGCCGAATCCGGCCATGTGCAGGTCGGAGCCGCAGATGCCGGCGGACGCCACCTCGACCACCACGCCGTCACCGGTCGGGTCGTCCACCTCGACGACCTGGAACCCCCCGTCAACCGTCCGTACCGCACGCATGGTGCCCCCTTCCCGGTGTCGACCGCCGCGGGCAGACGCCCGCTTTCCGTCGATCCACGATGCGACCGTACGATCCATCCATGGACCCGGGCGAGCCGCGCAGCATCGACCTACTGGACGGCGACTTCTACGTCAGCAATCCGTACCCCACCTACGCCTGGCTCCGCCAGCACGATCCCGTACACCACGACACCGCCAACGACCTCCTGGGGATCTCCCGCTACGACGACATCGTCACCATCGAGCGGGACAAGGCCACCTTCATCTCGTCCGGGACCGAACGCGGCTACCGGCCCAACATCCCGGCCGACCGGTCCATCATCGGGCTGGACGACCCCCACCACACGGTCCGTCGCAACCTGGTGTCCCGTCGGTTCACGCCGCGGGCGGCCGGCCGCTGGGAGGACCACGTGCGCGGCGTGGTCACCGGCCTGATCGACGCCGTGCTGCCGGCCGGCGAGGCCGAGGTCATCTCACAACTGGCCGCACCCCTGCCCGCCCAGATGATCGGGTTGCTGCTGGGTTTCGACGACGAGATGTGGCCGAAGCTCCAGGACTGGTCGGAGCGGACCATCGCCCTGGGCGGCGGGCCCCGCTACCACGACCATGACGGGGTCGCCGCGGCCATCGAGTTCGCCGGGGCGGCCGCAGAGCTCTACGAGGCCAAGAAGCCCACGGTGACCGAAGGCTGCCCCATGGACGATGTCATGACGGTCTGGATCGACCGGGAGCGCACGGGCCTGGACGGGTACGACTTCGGCCTGGACGAGATGATCTCGGACTGCCTGCTGCTGCTGGACGGCGGCGCCGAGACCACCCGGACCGTGATAGCCCGCACGCTCGTCGAGCTGGCACAGCGCCCCGACCAGTGGGCGCTGCTGCGTGGCGGCGCCGACATGACCGTGGCCACCGAGGAGTTCATCCGCTGGGTGACGCCGATCCACAACATGTGCCGGACGGCCGCCATCGACACCGAGGTGGCCGGAATCCCGGTTCGGGCCGGCGACCAGCTCCTCCTCATGTACTCGTCGGCCAACCGTGACCCGTCGCACTTCGAGGACCCCGAGTCGTTCGACGTCACCCGGACGCCCAACAACCACCTGGCGTTCGGCTTCGGGACCCACTTCTGCCTGGGCGCCGCCCTGGCCCGCCTGGAGATCCGGGTCTTCTTCGAGGAGTTCGTACGTCGCATCGCGGACCTGCGCCTGAAGCCGGGAACCACACCGGTGGAGATGCCCAACGCCTTCGTATACGGGCTGCGTCAGGCGCACCTGGAGTTCGACCCGGCCTGACGGCCGGCGTGGCGTCAGTCGTCGGCGGGCCTGTTGCCGGCCATGACGTCGTCGCCCAGCCCCGGGGCGATGAACGACGAGAAGTCGGGCCCGGCCCGCAGGGCCTGGCCGCCGTCCACGTTGATGGCCGTCCCCGTGATCCAGCGCGACTCGGGACCGATCAGGAACCTGGCCAGGGCGCCCACGTCGGACGGCTCCCCGACCCCGGTATCAGAAGCCGGGGCCAGCGGCGTGTTTCGCAGGTAGCTGGCGAACACCTCGCCATCACGCGGCACGAAGTCCATCATCTCAGTGGCTATGAAGCCGGGCCGGATGGCGTTGAACCGCACGTTGGACCGGCCGAACTCATCGGCGGCATTGCGCATCATGGCCTCGATCCCCGCCTTGGCGACCGTGTAGGCACCGAAGTGGGGGTGGTTCTGGTGCCCGGCGATGGACGACATCCCGACGAACGAGCCACCACCGGAGGCCACCATCTCGGGAACCGAGTGCTTCACGCACAGCATCGTGCCGACCACGTTGAGGCGCAGGACCGCCTCGAACTGGGCCAGGTCCTGGACGTTGTACGGCCCGAGGCCCCCGCCACCCCCGGCGTTGGCCACCGCGCCGCGCAGGTTCCCGGCGTTGGCGACGGTTGCGGCCACCGCCGTCCGCACGTCGTCCTCCGACGTCACGTCCGCCACCACGTGGTGCACGCTGCCGCCGTGGCCGGGCCGTATGGCGTCGACCGCATCGGTCAGGCTGGATTCGGTCCTGCCGCAGATCGTTACCACGGCGCCATCGGCGGCCAGCGCCTCCGCACAGGCCCGTCCGATTCCGGTGCCACCACCGGTCACCAGTACCCCGTAGCCCCGCAGTGCTCCATCGGCCATCAGGTCGCCTCCCCCATCGTCATCGGACCCGATCCTTCCACCGGGGGTACCCGGCGACCCATTCGCGTGGCAGGTCAGTCCTCGGAGGGGCCATCCATCAGGTCCATGATCCCGGGGTAGTCCGGGATGGGCCGCAGGGCCCTGTTGGCGTAGGCGAAGGCGACCATGGTGGCGAGGGTGCCGGCCGGCCAGCCGACGGCGAAGCGGATCAGCACGTAGCCGTCCGTCGACGTCCGGTTGAAGAGCCAGATGTCCCACACCGACGTCAGGATCTGGTACACGCCCAGGAACACGGTCAACCGGCCCATCACCTTCAGGTAGAGCGGGTGGGCCCTGGTCTCGGAGCTGAACGGGACGAGCATCGGGGCGTAGCGGGCCAGGACCGGTTGACCCGCCACGACGGTGGCGATGAGGGCTACGCCGACGGCAGCCTTCGTACCGATGCCGATCCCGAAGTACACGGCTTCGGAGTCCGTGAGGATCCCGACGATCGCCCGGACCACCAGGTAGACGACCAGGATCGGCAGGAACCTGCCGACGGACTCCTCCCGGCGACGGCGGTCCACCGCCACCTTGATGCTCCACAGCGTGGCGCCCGCCACCCCCGCACCCAGGCCCCAGATGCGGTTCAGCACCAGGAACAGTGCGATGGGGATGACCGAGTCGAGGGCACGCCCCTTCTGGGAGCCCGACCCTCCGGCCGGCTTCTGGATCACCTTGTACCTGGGTCCGGGTCGGGCCGGCTCAGGATGCCCGGTCGGCTGCATCGGTCGCAGGTCACCATCCGGAACGAGGTCGACGATGCGTCGCACCTCGGAGTAGTGATGGTGGTGGGAGGCTTCGGCGAAAAGGCGACGCCGCTCGACCAGGCGGTCCCCGGTGGGCGGATCCTCCAGGAACCCGAACAGGTCGAAGGCGACCTCCAGGTCCGCGGCGATCGGGGCCCTGCCGAACAGGGCCGCACGCTTCAGCGCCACCCCTACGCAGCCGGCCACGACGTCAGGTATCCGCTCTCCCGCACCCGGGCGTAGACGCCCCACGAACGACCTGGCGAGGCGGAACGCAAAGCCCTGGTCCGGCCCCTGGCTGCCGAGGCTGGTCCCGCTGGGCTGACCGCCCAGGTCCACCACCTCACCGGGGCGACCGGCCCGCCATGGGCCGAGCCGACGCAGCGGACCGGAGTATGCGGGATCGGCGGAGCGGACCGCAGGCGTTGGAACGTGGGAGGGAGCTGACACATTGCCAATTCTACGGGCGAGGATCGGTTCAGGCCCACCCGGTCGTCGGATCGGGACGGTCCCCGACGGGAAGCCACATCCAGCCGAAGCTCTCGCGCGTGCCGGTCTCGTTGAAGCCCGGGTCCCCCTCGAAGCGGACGGGGGTGGTCGAGTCGTCCAGGATCCGTGCCCTCCTGGCAGGCCCACCGGCCGCCGCCGCGGCCAGTACCCCGGCGGCCGTCCCATGGGAGGCCAGCCTCTGGAACATCGCAATGGTCGGGCTGATCATCGTGAGCTGACCGTCACGCCACCGTTCCAGCACGTCGATCGGCCTGCACCACTCGGCGTGCACCGCCTCACGGCCATCCACCACCGGCTGGACGTCGGGGTCAACGGTGGCCACGAAGAAGTACGTGTCGTACCTCTTGATGCTGGGCATGGGCGTCACCCAGCGGGACACGGCGTGGATGCCGGACAGGTCCAGCCTCGTGGCACCGTCGTGGACCAGGTCCGCCAGGCCGACCCTCCCCGCCTCCAGGTCGTGGCGATGCGCCACCATGCGGGCAGCCAGCCCCGGATCGGTGGTTCCGACCGCCACGCCGACCTCCTCCACGGTCTCGCGGACCGCCGCCGTCCAGTACCCCAGGCCATCGGCCACGCCCAACCGCTCCGCCGCCGTGGCCGCCGTGAGTCCGGTCACCAGCGACGGCCAGCGGGGATCGTGATCGCCGGCATCCACCGCCCCACCGGGAAACAGCGTGTGTCCGGCCACGAAGGTCGAGGAATCGGTCCGACGCAGGGTGAGGACCTGCAGGTCCGGGCGGTCGGCGACCAGCAGGATCGTGGCGGCCGACCTGATCGGCACCCCATCCACCGACAGCTCGTGACGTGGAGTACCGGTGTCCCGAATTTCGCCCCGCCCGTCATCCATCGCCCGAGGCTACGGCCACTCCCATCGCGTCGACCCCATCGGTCCCGCCATCCGGACCCGGCGAGGGGGAGCCGCGAAGGGCAGCGGCGAAGGGGACCGTCGACCGGGCACCTAGGGTGCCGGGGTGTCCGATGGAGCCAGCACCGAGGCCCTGGTCGCGCCCCCCAGCCGACCGGTCCCCGCCGACCTGCTGGCCGGGCTGAGCGTGGCGATGGTGCTGATCCCCCAGTCGATGGCGTACGCCGAGCTGGCAGGCCTGCCATCCCACATCGGGCTGTTCGCATCGGCGCTGCCTCCGATCCTGGCCGCCCTGTTCGCCTCCTCGCCGTACCTCCAGACGGGGCCCGTGGCGCTCACCAGCCTGCTCACCTTCGGTGCCCTGGCCAGCCTGGCCGACCCCGGTAGCGCCGACTACGTGGCCCTGGCCGCCCTGCTGGCCCTGATGGTCGGCGTCACCCGACTGCTCCTGGGAGTGTTCCGCCTGGGCGTGGTCACCTACCTGATGCGCGACCCGGTGGTCGCCGGCTTCACCTCCGCCGCGGCGATCCTGATCCTGGCCTCGCAGCTCCCGAAGGCCCTCGGCACGGCGACGCCCTCCGGAGGGGTGCTCTGGCGGGCCGGTTGGTCGCTGGGGCATCCCGGCGGATGGGAGATGGCGTCGCTGGCCATCGCCACCACGACGGTGCTGCTCGTGCTGGCGGGTCGCAGGGTCGTGCACCGGATGTTTCCCGGTGCCCTCATAGCGGTCGGTGGCGGCGTCATCGTGAGCCGGCTGACCGACTACGCAGGGCCGGTGGTCGGCGACGTTCCCACGGGCCTTCCCTCCCTCTCGCTGGACCTCCCCTGGGGGTCGACCGGCTCACTGCTGGTCGGGGGAATCCTCATCGCCCTGGTCGGCTTCGCCGAGCCTGCATCCATTGCCCGGGTATTCGCCGACGAGGACGGCCAGCGGTGGAGCGCCAACAGGGAGTTCGTGAGCCAGGGGGTGGCCAACGTGGCCGCCGCCGTCTCCGGGTCCTTCCCGGTGGGCGGATCCTTCAGCCGCTCCTCGCTGAACCGGCTGGCCGGAGCGCGCACCCGCTGGTCGGGAATGGTGACGGGAATCACGGTGCTGGCCTTCCTGCCGTTCGCCGACGTGCTGGCACCACTCCCGCGGGCCACCCTGGGTGGGGTGGTCATCGCTGCGGTGGTCGGCCTGGTGAAGCCCGGACGACTCATGCGAATGGCGCGGATCTCACCGACGGACGCCGTCGTGGCCTGGGTCACGTTCTTCGCCACCCTCGCCCTCAGCCCGCGGGTCGAACAGGGGGTCCTGGTCGGAATCCTGGTCTCGCTGGCCGTCGGCCTACGCCGCCGGCGTGCCTGAGGCCGGTCGGATCAGGCCCGTAGCCACGCCTCGGTGAGGGTCGCCACATCGGTGAGGGTCGACACGTAGGCCAGGGTGTGGGCCAGCACCTGGTCGCCGTAGCCCTCGGCGGTGGCCACCGAGCCGTCAGTCGGGACCACGACCTGGAAGCCCGCGTTGACGAGGTCGAAGACGGTGTTGGGGATGGCCAGGTTCAGCGTCACGCCCACTACCACGACGGTGGTGGTGCCCTCGTTGCGAAGCATGGCCGAGAGCCCTGAACCCGAGTCGGCCGAGAGTCCGTGGGACCGTGGAAGGACCACGTCCACATCCGGGTCTAGCCCCAGCTCGGGTGCCGGCTGCACGGCCGGCGTTCCGACCAGCTGCTGCACGTCGGCCTTCCTTCCCGCCGCGAAGAGCCGGGAGTTCCGGTTGCCGCCCCACAGGTCGGCCCTCGAATGGAACGTGGAGTGGACGACCCTCACGCCGGCCGAGCGGGCGGCCACGGCCAGGCCACCAAGGCGGGGCAGCAGCCCGGCGGCGGCCACGGCGTCAGCTACGGCGGGCATGCTGGACTCCGGACCCACCACGCCGTTCTGGCACTCCACGATGCACAACGCCGTGTGGTCCGGAGCGACCAGTTCCTGAAGATCCATCCTCGACTCCGTTTCCCGTCCGCCCCGGAGGTCTCCGGGGCACCTACTCGTACTTCGTGCCCGACTCGCGTAGGACGTCCAGCCAACGCTGCCCGGCGTCCGGCGCCAACTCCCCAGGACGGTAGGTGACGTGGTGCAGGATCCCGCTCCACCCGAAGGTCCCGTACCTCTCCCGGATCGTCCATGAGACCGGCGAACGCCTGTCGATGCCCACGTCTATGCCCTGGAACGGCGCAATGGCGGTGAGCGCCGGCAGGTCCCGGGCACCGGCCACGACCGTTTCGTCCACCCTCAAGTCCACGTGCACGGAAAGGTTCCCCACCGCCTCGACCGCCAGGATGATCGAGGAGGTACCGGCAGCCAACGGGCCGCCGTCCACCTCGGTCATGCAGCCGTAGCCGTTCCACGCCAGGAGCAGACGGCCATCCACCACGTAGAGGGCGTAGCCGCCACCCTGGTCGCCGTGGGCCACGAGCGTGCCGCGGTCGCCGTCGGCCACCTCCAGCGAGACCTCCACCTCGAAGGAACGGGAGTCGACGAGCTGCAGGGACCGGTAGCGCTCGGTGGTCGGGCTGCCGGGCCTGAAGCGGGCCTCGGCCTCCGTGTCGGCGTTCCACGGTGGCCTCAGCAGGTTCTTGACGTTGTTGCCCTCGTCCAGCGGAAACACCTGGTTGGCCCAGGCGGCCCGCTCCCATGCCTCGACCAGCTCGGCCACCTTCTCCGGGTACTCGTCGGCCAGGTTCCTGCTCTCGGTCGGATCCTCCACCAGGTTGTGGAGTTCCCAGACCTCCTCGCTGAACGGCGTGCGGGCCTTTCGGCAGACCACCGCCGACCAGCCGTCGCGGTACATGCCGCGGTGGCCCACCTGCTCGTAGTACTGCTCGGGATGGGTGCTTGCCGCCGAGACATCGCCCATCGAGGCCGTGAAGCTGACACCGGCCGGGGCCGGCACCGGCCTCCCGCCCTTGCTGGTCGCCATCTCCACACCGACGAGGTCCAGGATGGTGGGCAGCAGGTCGGTGACGTGCTGGTACTGGCGTCGGATCCCACCCCCGTCCGGCAGTCCGGACCCCTTCGAGATGATGAGCGGTACCTGGTGACCGCCCTGGTGGGTGTTGATCTTGTAGAGGCGGAAGGGAGTACCCGAGACCATTGCCCAGCCCGACGGGTAGTGGGGCAGGGTCTGCGGTCCGCCCATCAGGTCCATGCGCGAGTGGTCCAGTTCCACGGAGTCCAGGCGGTTGGCGCGCGTCTGGCTGAGGAGGGTACGGAAGTAGGCCGACGTGCCGTTCTCCAGCCCCTCCCGGCTGCCGCCGTTGTCCGAGGTGAACACGACGATGGTGTTCTCCCATTCACCCATCTCCTCCAGACCCTCACGGAGGCGGCCCAGGTTCTGGTCGACGTTGTCGACCATGCCGGCGAAGACCTCCTGGTACCGGGCGAACAACTCCCTCTCCATCTCGGAGAGGTCGTCCCACGCCTTCACGGCGTAGTTCTCCTCGGTGTTCCGGGGTGGCAGGACAACGTCGTCGGCCATGATCCCGAGTTCCTTCTGACGCTCGAAACGTCGGCGGCGAACCTCGTCCCAGCCCGCCTCGTAGCGGCCCCGGTATTTTTCAATGTCCTCGGACTTCGCCTGCAGCGGGGCGTGGACCGCCCCGTGGGAGAAGTACAGGAACCACGGCCGGGTGGGGTGGCCGTCCCGGAGTTGGCGGACCATGTCGAGGGCCCGGTCGGTCAGGTCGTCCGTGAAGTAGTAGCCCTCCGGATAGTCGTCGATGTCCAGGGCCCGGTTGTCCTCGTAGAGGCGGTGCGGCTGGTGGAAGTTCGTGAAGCCATCCAGGATCCCGTAGAAGCGGTCGAAGCCCTTCTGGCACGGCCAGCCGTTCCTGGGGCCGGCCTCGGTGAGCTGCGAGTCCGGGCAGAGGTGCCACTTGCCGACCATGAGCGTCGACCAGCCGGCATCCCGGAGGACCTCGCCCATAGTGACGGCGTCGTCGCGGATGGACGCTGCGTAGCCGGGGAAGCCCGGCTCCATGTGGCACACGGTGCCCACGCCGGCCAGGTGGTGGTTCAGCCCCGTGAGCAGGGAGGCCCGCGTGGGCGAACACATCGGGTTGACGTGGAAGTTGGTGTAGCGCAGGCCCTCGGCGGCCAGCCTGTCGATGTGCGGGGTGTCCACCTCGGAGCCGTAGCACCCGACGTCGCTGTACCCCAGGTCGTCCACCAGCACCACCAGCACGTTGGGCGCACCATCCGGAGCCGTCGGAGGCTGGGGCCAGTCCGGCGTCGACGTGGACATGATCCGACCGATCTCGCCCCCGAAGCCCGCGTACGCCTCGGTCGGGTCGGCCTGCGCGTCGCTTCTGGTCATTTGGCTCCCACCCGGTGCTTCCGGTACGCCGATCCGACCGTCAGGCCGCTGCCGAAACTATCCCGGGCACGGGTCACCGGCGAAGATCCCGATCGGTGAATCGCCGCATCCGGCGGACCGGCACGAGCATGAGGACGCACACCAGGGCCACCAGCAGGAGTGCCCCACCGAAGCCGGCCGAGGTATCGGCCACCCGGCCCAGCACCAGGGGTCCGGTCACACCTCCTACCTCGGCAACGGCGAACCAGAGGCCGTAGGCGACGCCGGTGTTGGACGGCTCCACCGCGTCGGACTCCATGAGTGCCACCAGCACGAGCGGGATCATGGCCGAACGCAACCCGGCCATGGCCACCGGAATCGGATCCAGCACGGTCGGCAGGACGACCACCGCCGCCACCCCCACAGCCACCGCCACCAGGATCATCGCCATCGCCGAAGGCAGCCGATGGCGTTCGGTACGACGTGGAACCACCAGGGAGGCGACCACCCCCACGAGGCCACCCAGCGCAACCCAGTTGGCGGCCGCCATGGCCGAGAAACCGCTGTGCTCCCTGAGGACCTCCGGCATCCAGCCGCCCAGGCCGTGGCCTATGAACATCACACCGAGGCCCAGTAGGAGGACCAACCTGAACTCGGAACTCGCCAGGAGGCCCTTTCGTCCGATAGCGACGGACCCGCGAGGTGGCACCACGGCTATGGGCGGCTCGGGTGCACGGCCTGAGACGACCAGCCATACACCCATCGCCACGACCATCACCCCCGTCTCGATGACGATGGTGGCCCGCCACGAGCCGGTCAACGGCATCAGGACCGAGTTGGAGAACACCAGGGTCGCCATTCCACCGATCGCCGGCATCGTGCTGTAGATGCCGATGGCCAGACGGCGTTCCCTCTCCGCCCCGAACCACAGCCCGACGGCCTTGGGAGCACCGGCCGAGACGAGCGGGCCACCCACCCCGAATAGGGCAATGGCCAGCCAGAAGCTTCCGAAGCCGGTGGCAACCGCCCGGACCAGACCACTCGCCGTCACCACGATCGCCCCGAGGAGGATTCCGTGGTGGATGCCCAACCGGTCGATGAGGCGGCCGCCCACGGGTGCGCTGACTATGTAGACCACCTGCCATGCGCCCAGGGCCAGACCCATCGAACCACGGCTCAGGCCGAGGTCGGCCCGGATCTCTCCGACCAGCGGCGGGATCGACATGGCCACCACCCCGAATGCGAAGTAGACGCCACAGATACCCGTGAACAGGACCCACCTGTACGGATGGTGGTGGGCCTCCACGATGGTCACCTGTCGATGCTCCCACGGAGTCCTCCGCCGGGCCTGATCCGGCTCGAACCCGGCGCCGGTCCCTGATCCGGCGGCTGCATCTGCGAACCTGTCGGGATGGACGAACTCCGGTGGACCGCCGACGACCAGTTCACCGCCGGGTTGGACAGGCCCATCCTGGTCGTGGCCTTCCGTGGGCTCTTCGACGCCGCCGGATCCGCCACCTCCGCTGTGGAGTGGCTGGCCGAACGCCTCGACAGCATGCAGGTGGGCGACGTGGACCCGGAGACGTTCTTCGACTTCACCCAGGAACGACCGGTCGTGGAATTCGACGAGCACGACGTACGCCGGATCCGATGGGCGTCGAACCGCGTGCTGGCCGTCCGCACGGCCGACGGTCAACGCGACATCGTGCTGGTCTCCGGAATCGAACCCCACCTCCGGTGGCGCACCTTCACCGAGGCCCTCCTGGAGGCTGCCACCCGGTCCGGATCACGGTTGGTCGTGACCCTCGGATCGATGAGCGGCATGTCTCCCCACACCCGGCCACCGGCGGTCACCGGCAGCTCCACCAACCGGGAGCTGGCCGACCGACTGGGCCTGGACCGGCCCTCCTACCAGGGCCCCACGGGTGTGGTCGGCGTGCTCCATGACACCCTCGACCGGGCCGGGATCCCGGTCATATCCCTGCGGGTCTCGGTCCCCTACTACCTGCCGGACTCCCCCAACCCCAAGGCGACCCGTGCCCTGCTGCGCCGATTCGAGCAGGTCAGCGGGATAGACACCGCCCACGCCGATCTGGACGGCCCCGCCGCCGAGTGGCAGTCACGCGTCGAGCTGGCCGTCGCCGGAGATGCCGAGGTGCGCGCACACGTGCGGCGACTGGAGTCCCAGGTGGACCAGAGCGAGGACCTCATGGCCCGGGGCGACGACCTGGCTGCCGAGCTGGAGGCATTCCTACGCGAGCAGGACGCGCCACCCGACGCCTGAATCCGGCGATCCACCTGGTCGATAGCGCCCCACGAGTGCCCGACGACTGGCCGCTGCGGGCCGGCTCAGGCCAGACTCCCGCAATGGAACCTTCCCAGCACCTTTCCGCCATCCGGGACGAGGGCCGTGCCCTGCTGGCCGCCGTGGCCAATGCCCCGGATGCCCGCATCCAGCACTGCCCCGACTGGGACAACACCGGCCTCGCCGATCACATGCGCAACGTGTGGGGGTTCATGGCGGCCCAGGTCTCGGCAGCCTCCCCGGATCGACCGGCCCGACCCGATCCCGACGATGCCTCGACGCCGGACCAGACACTCGACTCGCTGCTGGACATCCTGTCCGGTGCCGAACCCACGGCGCCTGCATGGAACTGGTGTCCCGAGGAAGGCCGGACGGTGGCATGGATCCTTCGCCGGATGGTGCACGAGACGGCCATCCACCGCTGGGACGCGGAGAACGCCGCTGGCGATGCCGAACCCATCGACGCCGACCTGGCGGCCGACGGCATCAGCGAGGCCCTGGATGTCGCCTGGAGGTACCAGATGAGGGGACCCACGACCGGCTACCCGGAGGAATCCCTCCACCTGCACCGGACCGACGGGCAGGGCGAATGGCTGCTGACCGTCGTGGACGACGTGCTGAATGTCACCAACGAGCACGGTAGGGGCGATGCCGCGGTGCGGGGCACGGCGTCGGACCTCGCCCTGTTCATGTGGAACCGCCGCCTGCCCGGCCTCGAGTACTTCGGCGACGAAGCCGTGGTCGAGGCCTGGCTGGCCATCAGTCCCTGACCCTGGCCATCACCCGGGGCCTCAGCCGGTGGGCCGACTCCAGCCCGGTGGGCGGGTCAGCCCAGCTCGGTGCCGACTATCCCCACGAACGAGACCATCTCGCCCGGGTAGCCCCCGAGGTTGTGGATCAGCGCCATGCTGCGATCGGCGAGCGTGGAGATCCGTCGCTCCACCGGCGCCTCGCCCCGAAGCTGCAACCAGGCCTCGTAGTACATGCGCAGGCCGCTGGCGCCGACCGGATGGCCGAAGCTCTTCAGGCCGCCGTCCGGGTTGACCGGTAGGTCCCCGTCCAGGGCGAAGGTGCCGTCCAGGACCTCGCGCCACGCGGTGCCCCGATCACAGAAGCCGAGGTCCTCCATCAGCACCAGCTCGGTGGGCGTGAAGCAGTCGTGGACCTCGGCCATGGCCAGCTCGGTCCGCGGGTCGGTGATGCCGACCTGGGCGTACGCCTCGGCAGCGGCGGCGGCGCACTCCGGCAGCGTGGTGAAGTCGAACTCCGGGTCCACCAGCCCACTGCCGTTACCGGCCACCAGCGAGAGGGCCTTCACGTACAGCGGTGCATCGGTGTAGTCCGTCGCCCGGTCGGCAGCCACCACGACGGCGGCCGCCGCGCCGTCGGCCACCCCTGCACAGTCGAACACGGAGAGCCCACCGGCCACTGCCGGCATCTCGCAGATGGCCTCGGCCGAGGTCTCGCGTCGGAACTGGGCCAACTCGTTGCGTGCCCCGTTGAAGTGGTTCTTCTCGGCGATCTTCGCCACCACGTAGCGCAGCTCCTCGGCGTCCACCCCGTAGCGCTCCGCGTAGGCGGGGAGGATGAGGCTGAACATCGCCGCCGCCGTGAGCGTCCGGTTGGTGCCGTCGGTGGGGATGGGGAAGGCGTTGAGTCCCTGGTAGCCACCGTCCTTGACCTTCTCGGCGCCAATCGCCACCGCCACGTCGTAGGCCCCTGACGCCACGGCGTAGCAGGCCTGCCTGAGGGCGTCGGACCCGGTTGCGCAGTAGTTCTCGACACGGGTCACCGGCTTGTCGGCCAGCCGCAGCGGCGTGGCCAGCGAGATACCGGAGGCCGAGGACTGCGACGTGCCGTACCAGTAGGCGTCGATGTCATCGGCGACCATGCCGGCAGAGGACAGCGCCAGGCCGTGGGCGTCGATCAGGAGGTCGTCCAGGGAGGAGTCCCAGTGCTCCCTGAACGGCGTGCAACCCATGCCGACGATCGCCACGCGGTCCCGTATGCCGTGTGAGGCCATGTGGACTCCAGTCCCCTCGTGCCGGCTCAGCCCCGGAGGGGCCGGCCCTTCCAGAAGTAGTTGTGCAGGCCGTCGGACGTGGACAGGCGTCGGAAGGTCATCTCCACCCTGTCGCCGATCGCCACAGCCGTGGGGTCCACGTCGGTCAGCTCGATCGGCATCCGGCCGCCACCGTCGAAGTCGACCACGGCGAACACCACGGGTGGGCTGGGCGAGTGGGCCAACCGGTCAACGGTGAAGGTGGCGACGGTGCCGATGGCATCGGCCATGGGCGTCGGGTCCATGTCGTCGACGGTTCCACCGGAGATCCCCACCCGCGATGGCGGGAGGTGGGTGATGCCGGTGGTCCGGTCCGTGGAACCCACGAAGCCGTGCTTCCAGTCGGTCCTACGCAGGGCTGCGGGCGCCGAGGTGCGGTTCGGCCCCGGGCGGTTGGGGGGCTGCACCTGGAGCAGGCCACGCCACGCCAGGTAGCGGGCGTAGGCCACGTCGGCCCTCTCGGCGACCTGGTCCGCCACCGACCGCTCCGGTCGGCCGGCCGACAGGGCGTCGGTGGCCCGGAAGAAGAGGACCTCGCAGCCGTCGGCCAGCACCACCAGGGCGACCACGTCTCCGGGTTGGGCCGTGTCCAGGACGTCGGCCAGCAGCAGGGCCGGGTGGGCGGCTCCGGCGTTGCCGACCGTCTCGGCCCTGTCACCGGCAATGGCCACGCCGAGGCCGGATGCGGCCTTTCGGGTCGCACGGGCGTGCAGTCCGGTGACGGCTGCGACAGCCACGTCGTCGGTCGTCAGCCCGGTGGCCGCCAGCGCATCGGCCCAGGCCCTGCGGACCAGCGGCAGGTAGGCCTGCTCGCCGAAGCGGTCCTCCCAGTTGCGGGAATGGTCGCTACCCGGCGTGCGCCAGCGGTCGGTGAACTCTGCGGTGGTCGAGGCTCCGCCCAGGTACCCGGCCAGGAGTGGGCCGTCCTCGGAGCATCCGACCAGCATGGCGACAGCGGCGTCGCCGCCACCACCGTCCTCCGGCCCGGTGGGCAGGCTCACGCGGATGTCGGAAGCCACCACGAGCGTCCTCGCCGGACCGTCCAGTGCCGTTCGCAGGGCGCCCACGGCTGAGCGTGAAGCCCCGCCGAAGTCCAGCGCCGGAACCGATGCATCCAACCGGAGCGCTGCGTGCATGACGGTGGCGTTGGTCTTGTCCAGGTACGCCGGGGCGACGGTGGAGAACCACAGGGCCTGCGGTGCGGGTACGCCGCCGGCAAGGGCCCGCCGGGCGGCCTCCACCCCCATGGTGGTGGTGTCCTCGTCGTAGGACGCCACCGACCTGTGCCCGCGTCCGCCACCGGATCCCATCACCTCGCCGATGGCCGAACGGGCCAGCCGGTTGTACGGCAGGTGGACGCCGTAGGCGAGGATTCCCCTGCTGCCGCTCATGCTCCCATCCTGCTCCGCTTTCCGTCCTGTGGGTGACCACCAGTTCCTGACGGTCCGTCAGAAACGATCCTACGAGGTGGCGCCCACGACGCCGACCCCGACCGCCTGCCCGTGCCTCCCGAGGGGACAGCAGCGCCCGCATCCGATACGTTGAGGGCCTGACACACCGTCAGATTCAGCACCACCCGACTGGACCGGAAACCCCGACCACGCATGGACTTCGACTTCTCACCCGACCAGCAGACCTTCGCCGTCCAGGTCGAGGCGTTCCTGGACGCCAACGACGACCCCGACGTGTTCGACCCCACTCGCGAGAACATGGCCCAGATCGTCGACACCCCGAAGCGCAGGGCCCTGATGCGAAAGCTCGGCGAGCAGGGCTGGCTGGGCATGACCTGGCCGAAGGAGTACGGGGGCAAGGAGGGCGAGGGCATCTACGAGTACATCCTGAACGAGGCCCTGGCCGCACGGGGAGGACCCCAGATCGGCAAGGGCGTCGGGATCATCGGCAAGACCCTCATAGCCCACGGTTCGGAGTTCCTGAAGGAGGAGTTCCTACCGAAGATCCTGGCCAACGAGGTCGAGTTCGCCGTCGGCTACAGCGAACCCGAGGCCGGATCGGATGCCGCTGCGATGAAGCTGAAGGCCACCGAGACCGACGGCGGCTGGATCCTGAACGGCCAGAAGACCTGGACCACCTCGGCCCACTTCGCCGAGTGGTACTGGGTGGGCGCCCGCACCGACCCGGACGCCCCCAAGCACTTCGGCATCACCCTGTTCCTGGTGCCCATGGACCACCCGGGAATAACCGTCCAGGGCATCATGACCATGGGCGACGAACGCACCAACGACGTCTTCTTCGACGACGTGTTCGTACCCGACGAGTACGTGGTGGGCGAGCTGAACCACGGCTTCCGGTACATCTCCCAGGCCCTCGACCTGGAGCGCTTCACCATGTTCACCTTCTCCCCGGTGAAGCAGCGCCTGGACCTGCTGGTCGACCATGTGCGAACCGCCACCCGGGACGGCGAGCCGCTGAAGGACGACCCGAAGGTGCGGGCCCGGATCGCCAGGTTGGCCACCACCGCCGAGGTGGCCCGCGGCATGGGCCTCCGGGTGGTCGACGCCTCGATGAGGGCGGAGTCCGACGGTGGCAACCCGCCGACCATGGAAGCCTCGGAGTACAAGCTCTTCACCACCGAGTTCTCCAAGCGGCTGGCCGACGCCTCCATGGACCTGGGCGGGCCCGGCACACAACTGCGGGTCGGCACCGAGGAGGCGCCGATGGCAGGGCGGGCGGAATCCACCTACCGCTACACGGTGCTGGACACCATCGGCGGTGGCACCTCCGAGGTGCAGAAGAACATCATCACCCGACGGGGCCTCGGCCTCCCCAAGAACTTCTAGGCGACCCCGCATGCCCGATCGCCCCCTCCTGGATGGGATCACCGTCCTGGACCTCGCCTCGGTGGGACCGGCCGTGCGCGCCTCGCGCTGGCTGGCCGACTGGGGAGCCGACGTGGTCAAGGTCGGGCCGGTCCCGAAGGACGCCGGCGTCCAGATCGTGCCCCCCGCCTACGCATACAGCGCCCAGCGGGGCATGCGCCGTGTGCTCCTTGACCTCAAGTCCGACGGCGGCCGGGGCGCCTTCCTACGCCTCGCTGCAGACGCCGACGTGGTGATCGAGAGCTTCCGACCCGGAGTCGTGGACCGACTCGGCATCGGCTTCGACGACGTCTCGACGGTGAACCCCGGCATCGTCTACTGCTCCACCACCGGCTACGGGCAGACCGGCCCGCGGTCCGGCTGGGCCGGCCACGACCTGAACTACCTGGCGGTCGGCGGCTACCTGCACTGCTCGGGACGCGCTGCGGGCGGCGGCCCCGCACTGCCGGGAGCCACCATCGCCGACAGCGCCGCCGGGGGCCTCCACGCCGTCGCCGCCATCTGTGCCGCCCTGGTTGCCCGGGCAACCACCGGGGAGGGCACCTACCTGGACGTGTCCATCGCCGACGGCGTGCTGTCGCTCATGTCCCTGGCGGTGGACGAGTACCTCGCGGAGGGCACCGAACCGGGCCCCCGCCACGGCCTGCTGACCGGCCGCTACGCCTGGTACGACCTGTACGAAGCCGCCGACGGTGGCTGGTTGACCGTGGCAGCCATCGAGCCACGGTTCTTCGCCAACCTCTGTCGGGCACTCGGAGCCGAACGGTGGCTGGACCACCAGTACGACGATGACGCTGTCGACGCCATGCGGGTCGACTTCGCCGCAGCGTTCTCCACCCGCCACCGGGACGACTGGGCCGCAGAGCTCGGACCTGCCGACACCTGCGTATCGGCCGTCCTGGAGATACCGGAGGTGGTAGCCGACGAGCAATTCGGTGCACGGGGCAACTTCACCGAGGTCACCCATCCAACCGCCGGCACCATCCGCCAGGTGGCCGCTCCGCTGGCAGGCCAGGTGGATGCCTCCACCCTGGAGGTCCGTGACCAGTCGATTCCCGACACCGACCGGATCCTGGCCCACGCAGGCCTCAGCGCCACGGAGATCGGCGAGCTCAGGGACGTGGGGGCCATCGCATGAGCAACACGGTCCACGCAGGAGAGCCGATGCCCATCCCCGCAGCGGTGACCGACCTCATAGGAGTCACCCAGTACGCCGAGGAGGGCGGATTCCCGGTCGAGCACGGCTACGTCTGGACGACGTGCGCCGCCGTGGAGAACGGCAACCCGCTGTTCTGGGACGAGGACGTGGCCACCGCCATCACAGACGGACCCATAGCGCCACCCACCATGCTCTCGGTCTGGTTCCGGCCCCACCACTGGTCGCCGGGCCGCACCGAACCGGCCGTCCCGCTCCAGGCCCACTTCGACCTGAAGGCCGCCCTGGACCTCCCCGAGGCGATCATCTCGTCGAACACCAACACCTTCCACGAACCGGTCCGCATCGGCGACCGGGTGAGGTCCCGGCAGGTCCTCCGGTCGGTCAGCGAACCCAAGACCACGAAGCTGGGCAGGGGCCGGTTCTGGACCATCGACGTGGAGTACCTGAACCAGGACGACCAGCTGCTGGGCGTGGAGTCGTACACGGCCTTCGGGTATCGACGACCTGCCGACGCGGACCAGGCCTCCGGGGACTCCGCATGAACGCCCCGCTGCTGCTCCTGGGCGACGTGGCCGTCGGCGACACGCTGCCGGGCCTGGACCACGACGTCACCGCCACCACGGTGGTCCTCGGCGCCCTGGCATCCAGGGACTGGCGCCCGATGCACCACGACCGTGACTTCGCCATCAACCGCAACGGCACCCGGGACATATTCCTGAACACCCCCAACCAGGCCGCCTGGTTCGAGCGCTACGTGACCGACTGGACCGGACCCACCGGTCGCCTCGGCCGGATGACCTTCCGCATGAACACGCCGGTGTTCCCCGGTGACCTGATGTCCTTCAACGCCACGGTCACCCTCGTCGGCACCGACGACGCTGGCTGCGGATGGATCGACCTGGACGTGGCCCTGATGGTGGGCGACGTGGTCGCCACGACGTGTGCCACCCGCGTGGCCGTCCCGGTGGACGGTCAGGACAATCCATGGTCGCGCCACGGCGACGACTGGCGCCCCTAGGAGAACCGATGGACCTCGCCTTCACCGATGAACAGGAAATGCTCCGCCAGGCCGTGCGCGGCCTCTGCACGGACGCCCTGGAGTCCGTACGCCTGCTGGAGGACGACCCGAAGGGCTTCGACGACGGCTTCTGGGGCCAGCTGGCATCCATGGGCCTGACCGGCCTGATGCTGGGCGAGGAACACGGTGGCTCGGCCATGGGACTTCTGGACGCCGTCATCGTCTACGAGGAGTTCGGCCGCAGCCTCGTGCCCTCGCCGCACCTGGAATCCACGGTGGTCTCGGCCGGTGTGCTGGCCCGGGCCGGGACGCCGGACCAGCAGGCCGAGTGGCTGCCCGGGATCGCCGACGGCCGATACATCCTCACCCCGGCCTGGCTGGAACCGGACAACAGCTCGGGCCCGTCCGGCATCCGACTCTCGGCTGTCACCGACGGCGACGAGGTGGTCCTGACCGGAACCAAACGCCACGTGGCCTTCGCTTTGGCGGCCGACCGTCTGGTCGTGCTGGCCCGGGGCGAGGCGGGCATCGACCTATACCTGCTGGATCCGCAGGCCGACGGCGTGACGCTGACCCTCCAGCGGACGGTGGCCGGCGACACCCAGTACCGGGTGGACCTGGACGGCGTCAGGGTGCCGGGCACCGACCGCATCGGGGCACCCGGCACCGGCTGGGAGACCTGGCACACGGTGATGCTCGATGCCCTGGTGCTGGTGGCCGCCCGTGCCGTAGGCGCAGCAGAGGCCGTACATGCGCTGACCACCGACTACGCCAGGGAACGCCACCAGTTCGGCAAGCCGATCGCCGCCTTCCAGGCCATCAGCCACTCCCTGGCCGACGGCATCACGGCCATCGACGGGGCCAGGGTGCTCGTGCAGCGTGCGGCCTGGACCCGTGACGTGGACCGCTCCATCGAGACCCTGGCGCCCATGGCGAAGATGTTCGCCACCCAGACCTGTCGGGAGGTCACCGGCGTCGCCATCCAGGTCCACGGCGGCATGGGGTTCACCCTGGAGTGCGACGCCCAGCTGTACT